>OGFH01000010.1_pt1 | contig 153816 bp, 145 predicted proteins | sample 1570941 | NCBI WGS metagenome assembly OGFH01 (sample SAMEA2582051, study PRJEB24529) | metagenome | biome: Human gut stool | place: China | collected 2011
GCACCTCTCTTTATTAACTATTCATCTTAAAATGCTTCAATGCCTCCACAATTGCGCTCTCTTTATCTCATCATATGTTGCCTTAGTCTCTGCAGATGTTATATCCACATCATCAAGTTCAATTGTCTACTTCCTTGCCATCTCTAAGAATCGGTACTGGAAATTGAAACTTGATATTCCTAATCCAATTACCATCTTCTCGTCTTTCTGGAAATATATCAATACGCTCAATAAATGCCTGCATAAACTGTTTCTTTTCAGCATCCGTACATTCTGCATATAATTCATTAAATGCGTTCAAAAAGCCGTATATGCTGTCCGCATCAATCTGATTTTTCTTAAGTTCATATACCTGAGACTTCAAATCTGCGATTGCCTCTTCCACTCCATCTATTTTATCATATTGGGTATCTAATCGTCTCTGTAAATCTGAAAATTTTTTATCGTAATGAATATCTGTAACATCCAGATTATCCATCTGCTGTTCAAGACGTGTTTTAATTATCTCTGCCTGATGGAGATTTGCGTTTAATACAGATAACTGCTTTTCCAGATCAGAAGTATCAACTGTTGCCCCGATTCTGTCTTGAATGGCATCCTTGAATTTTCCTTCCCTAGTCATTGCCGTAATCAATTTTGCAAGCACATCATCAATTTGAGACTGTTCAATGTTACATCGAAAAGTACATTTATGTCCTGTGGCATTTACTGTATTCTTGCAATAGTAGTAATATCTGGTTTTCTTATCTTTCCGACCTGCTTTTGCAATGTTGCCATACATTCCTTTTCCACTACATGCATTTCATTACGTGTTCCTGTTTTCTTTTCGGTGCGCCTGCGTCCGTATGCTATCTTCCCCATATACACCGGGTTATCAATAATCTTTTTGAGAAAATAATCATCATATGCTTCACTTTTATCGCCCTGCTTAAAACAAAAGTATTCGGAAAAAGACAAGGGAAGCACATGAACTTCATCTCCTCTTCCCTCAAACTCAGTCAATATATCTTTAGATAAGAAAGTATATCCATTTTATATAAAATATGCAATCATATCATTTAATTTTTTTGCCGTATGAGGCATTTTTATAAACCATGTAAATTTTTCTTTCGACCTTAAAGATATCTACAGCCTCACCACCCTGTCAAACCTCTCAACTCCAGTCATTCTATGTGACACCATAATAACCGTTTTATCCTTCATCAAAGAATCCAGTACCTTAAGAAATACATTTTCACTGTGCGTATCAAGCGCTGAAGATGGCTCGTCCATCAGAATAACAGGTGAATCCTTAAGCATTGCCCTCGCAATCGCTATCCGCTGGCGCTGACCACCTGACAGATTCATTCCACCGGCGGTCAGCCTTGTGTCATATCCATCAGGTAGTTCACTGATAAATTCATCTGCATATGCCTGTTTTGCCGCTCTGACAATCATATCCATATCCGGACTGCCTGCTTTATTCCACCCATATTCAATATTCTCCCGAATCGTACCCTCAAACAGATAACTTTCCTGCGGTACATAAGTAATCATATTCCTCAACTGCATTAAAGAATACTCATTCAACTCCCTGCCATATAATCTGACACTGCCGCTTTCAACAGGATAGAACCTCTGTAATAGTTTTAAAAATGTGCTTTTACCACAGCCTGATTCTCCTGCCAGCATAATTTTTTCACCATTCTTAACCTTGAGTCCCTCATAATAAAGCTGCGTGTTTTCATTATACGAAAAATGCAATTTATAAAACTCTATAACCACATCACATTTATCATGCAAATCCTCCGTACCAACCTGTGTCTGCGTATTCCAACCCACACATTCTTCCTGCTCCAACTCAAGGAAATCAAACACATGCCCTGAACGCACAACCGATGTGGTAAATACCGCCAGTGAACTTCCAAACCGCTGCATAGCTGAACTCATACTCATCTGCAATGTGACTACAGCCATAACTATTCCGAAATTCAGCTTTCCATCTGCTACAAGCAGTGCGCCCACAATAATTGTGCCAAAGCTTCCAATAATCCCCAATAAAAATGCTGCCATCTCAAGTGACGCTTCCATCCTTACCCTCGACCTTTCTGCCTGTGCTGATTCTCCATTTTCTTTGTAAAAATGTTTCAACACAATTGAAGCTCCTGAATTCATTTTTAATGTAACAAAACCTGATATAATATCACTGAATAATGTTGCCAGTCTGGCAGATTTATTCTGTACATTTTTCGCATGCTTCTTAATAGAATTGTTTATCCTGATGGACACAAATGCAGTAAGCACACTGATTATCAGCGCAATGAATGTCAGAATCGGACTGTAAAAAAACATTGTAACAACTGACGAAATAACAAGCACAAGCTTTCCTGAAACCCAGTATACATGTGAAAACCATGCAGTTTTTAAAGAATCAGCGTCCATATTAAGAGTTCTCATCGCTTCCGCACTGTGTGTATCATCATAAAATTTCATGTTCATATCCAGCAGCTTCGCAAATAGTCTTAACTTCAGCTCATAAACCATTCTTCTTACAAGATGAATATGAAAATACCGCAGATATGGAAAAAGACATTTACATATGACAATAATTATACAAACAATTACTGCTGTCCTAAACATCTGCATATCCTGAAATTCAATCGCATTAATTGTCTGTTTGGTGACATAAGAATACAGAACCTGCAAAGCTGACTCGGTAATTAATGTGATAATCAGAATCAGCCAGTAGTAGAATCTGTATTTCCCAATATATTGCAAGAATCTTCTGGTATCTTTCATACTCTGTCCCTCATTTCCTTGTTAATAAATTCGTCATACATATGCGCATATCTTCCATGCATGGACATCAGTTCAGAATGTGTCCCCTGTTCCACAATTTCTCCCCTGTCCAGCACATAGATTCTGTCATAATCTCGGATTGTATTTAATCTGTGTGCAACCGTAATTACGGTACAGTCTTTGGAAATTTCATCAATTGTTTTACAGATATTAATTTCAGTCTGGTAATCCAATGCTGATGTCGATTCATCAAACAGAAGAAGCTCTGCGTCTTTCACTATTGCGCGTGCGATTGAAATTCTCTGTCTCTGACCACCTGAAAGATTTCCCCCGTTCTCCGTCAAGACAGTTTCAATCCCTTCAGGAAGTTGTTTTATAAATGTTTCACAGCCTGCCATACCCAAAGCTCTTACAATATCATCATGCGAAGCCTGCGGATTTCCAACTCTTACATTATCTGCAACAGACAGCGGAAAAAGTATAGTCTCCTGTGAAACCAGTGCAATCTTGTCTGTAGCAAACTGTCTTGAAATCAGCTTTAAAATAGTACTCTTTCCACTCCCGCTTTCTCCCACAAACGCAATTCTTTCATTAGGCTTCACTCTAAAACTTACATTATGTAAAACATTTTCATCTTTATATGCAAATGACACATTTTCAAAGCTGATTAGCGAATCGCCTTCTTTTTCAACATATTTTTCTTCATAATCAGTCTTTTCAGGCTGGATTTCAATTATTTCAAACACTCTCGAAACTGACACAAGTGCTGTCTGAAAACGCACAACCAACTGATATGTGTATGACAATGGGTCAATCAGTTTCTTAATTATGCTCATATAAGCGATTAACACGCCAATTGTAATTACATTTCTGAATACAAATACACCTCCGACACATATTGCAAGTGCCAGCGGAATCTCCTGAATTGCCCTTGAAAGCGGTTCAAGATTATACTGTGCCAGATCAGTTTTATCAGATGTCACAAATGTTTTGTAAAGTGCTCTTTCGTACCGGTTCATCATACATTTCTGAAGATTGTATGATTTGATAACTTCTGCTCCTGCAAATGCTTCTTCTATATTATTGTTAGTCTGCCCCAGCTCCCTTGCATACTGGTGCTGGCGCAATTTTATTGGTTTTAAAAGCTTTATATTGATTGGAACTATAATTGCAAGTGGCATCAGACATATTGCCGCCAATGGCGGATTCATTAAAAATAAATATACTGAATATACAATCGTAATGACCGGCACATATAAACAATCCTTGAAATATCCCGACATGAACCCTGCCAATCCCTCAATATCCTCAGTAATGCGCTCCATCATGTCACCATAATTACATTTATTGATGTATTCAGGTGATGCCTTCATCAGCGCATTTACCGCATCATTTCTAAGATCCTGCAGCAAACCTGCTCCAACAAAGCCAGTCATAGCAACAACCATGTAATTAGACACAATTCCTGCGCATATTACAATCAACATTTTAATTACAATAAAATGAATCGTCTGCTTAAGCGTACCACCGGCAATCTGGTCTATTATCTGCTTTAAAATATCAATAATCATTACCGTAGACACAGACGCCGTCACACTTGATACTGCGGCAAGTGTAATCTGTATCCAATACTTTTTGCTGTACTTTAATAATTTTCCCATATAGACATTTTCCACTCCTTTATATATACTATATGCAAGTATAACTTGTGTAAAATGTGCTAACAATGGCATTTATGCAGCGGATTTTTATACTATTTGCAATCTATGTTTGCAGATAGTGTATATTTAATCATTAAAAATATTTACAGAAATGAGGGATAACATGCCACAGACGGACAGACATAAAAAAAGAGAGATTCCTATTGAATTTGATTTCTATAATACATTAGATAAGCTTCCTGTAGAAAAGAGATGTACTATCATTATGATTTCGTGTGGCAGTACAACTATCAAGATAAATGAACATTTTCAGACTGTGAATGCTCCTGCTGTGCTTTGCATTTCACAATATGATAAGTTTCAATGTATAGAAAAGACACATTTAAGCGCCAAGGCGTTTCATTTTGACCCTTGGTATATTAAAGCATGCCTTAGATTTGAAAATCTTGATGACGACATCAGTATTGATGAGAAATATGTTTATGAAAGAAATATGCTTTACATGTTTACCAAGCATTCTGGAAATTTTCAGGGAATATTTCATTTAACACCACAGCAGTATATTCACATTAATGAATTAATGCTGATGATTGGTGCTGAAACCTATGCGCAGAGTGACGATTACTGGACCTGCCGCATAAGGAGAATGCTGCGTCAGACGATAAACTGCATATATGATATCTATGTCGACCAGCGCAAATTAAAATTCTACGAATTGTCTGAAAATACTAACCCTGTAACAATATGTACAGACTATATTCATGCCAATTACCAGAATGATATTACCTTAAATTCCTTGTGCGAACTCGTTCACCTTAACCGCACTACATTAAACCAGCGCTTTAAACAGCAGCTAAACTGTACCTGCATAGAATATCTGCTGCACTACCGCTTAAAGATTGCGCAGGAGCTGCTATCCAATACCAACCTTAAAATCGAAGAAATCTCCAGTCAATGCGGCTTCAAATACGGCTCGTACTTTAACCGCCAGTTCACGAAATGCTTAGGTATATCACCGTCTGAATTCCGCAAGAACCCAACTGGATATAGTTCATTTGAAGGTGGGAAGGTGCGGAAATTGTGACGGGTATGTTATTTTTGATTGTATAAAGTATAGAACATTTGTTTGTTTTGTGCTATAATATTTAAAAATAGCAGAGCATTACTTACATAGAAGAAAGAAACCTTATAATAACAACTCAATATAGGAGGTCCGATTATATGAATAAATCAAGCATTATTATGTACACAACAGAAGATGGATTAACAAAGATAGAAACTACCTTTGATGAAGATACTGTATGGCTTTCTTTAGACCAGATGGCAGAACTGTTTCAGAGAGACAAATCAACCATTTCCAGACACATAAAAAATATATTTCAAGAGGGAGAATTAGTTCAATCATCAACTGTTGCAAAATTTGCAACAGTTCAAACCGAAGGAACACGTACTGTAGAAAGAAATATTGATTATTATAACCTTGATGTCATTATCTCTGTCGGATACCGTGTAAAATCTCTTCGTGGAACACAATTTCGTATATGGGCTATGGGAATTTTAAAAGAATATATGAAAAAAGGATTTGCCCTAGATGATGACAGACTCAAACGATTAGGTGGTGGAAACTACTTTGATGAATTGCTTGCCCGTATCAGAGATATCCGTTCCTCTGAGAAAGTTTTCTGGCGAAAAGTACTGGAAATCTATGCAACCAGCATAGACTATGATCCTCGTGCAGAAAGTTCTATTCTCTTCTTTAAGCAGGTACAGAATAAAATGCACTGGGCCGCTCACAAACATACTGCTGCGGAAGTTATCTTTGAACGTGCAGATGCGGAAAAAGAAAATATGGGACTCACCTCATGGGAACATGATGAAATTCATCGTTCAGATGTTGAAATTGCTAAAAATTATCTTACTGAGCAAGAGCTGGATGCTCTTAATAAGATTGTTACTGCATACCTTGATATTGCAGAAGTACACGCCCTTAACCAGGAGCCTATGTATATGAAAGACTGGCTTGAAACCATAGACGATTACCTCAAAATGACACGCCGAAATATTCTTACCAGCAGCGGTCATATCAGCCATAAACAAGCCATTGAAAAAGCTCATGCAGAATATAATAAATACAAGAATCGTCTTGAAGATAAGCTCTCTCCTGTTGAGAAGGATTTTATTAAAAGTATTGGCGTATTGGAACATATAATGGACAAGTCAAAATAAATTGTGAGTAAATGTTAGTAAATACAATCTTCTATGATAAATAATCAGGCTGAATACTCCTATGTGAGCATTCAGCCTTGTTCTAATTATTCAATATAAAAACTAATTTGCGATGCATATATCAGATGAAGTTCCATGCATTGACTCCTTTTTTATATTTGTTAAATAACCTTTTAATCAGTAGCAGTTATTCGAATTTTTCGAATAACTCTATTTAATCCTGTCTCACTTCTAACCGCCTCGAATTGCACACGGTTAAAATCCTGATTATAAAGTTCATTTCAGCTTTTGTCTTGGTAATCTCCGCTATAATTTTCCTTGCCTCCTGAAGAATCTCTCTGTCATCTGCGCGCTCATTATTCACATTAAATCCGACTGCAATAATCATTTGAAGATTATAATGTTTGGTATCACATGTAACCTAACGAGAATCTTCCGCTTGAACTATCCGGAAATTCCGAATAGTTGAATCTTTCTCAAGCTCTGAATCTAAATAAATCTTTTTAATGTGTTCATTTACTGTACGAACATCCACACCATCAGTTATGTCGCCTTGAAAGATTTAAAAATTTTTGTAGGGAAATCCCGATTAATATCCTGCGGAATATCCAGAGTGATACTTCATGTTAAACCCCTCTAATTAATCACTATTGTACTGGAACTGAATGTTACTTCTTCCTCTTTACTATTTTATCATATCAAGCATCAAAACACTTGTGTGTTTTGCGTTATAATATTTACAAATACCTTATACTCATGTTTGTGCAAACATTATGTGCTATTTCTTCTCAATCCCCGGAAGATTACTTAATTCCAAACTGCTAAGTGTCGTCATCTGTTGTACTGCCAGCTCATGCAATAAATGCATTCTATCCGCTTGGATTTTTCCTTGCTTAATCAAAATAGCATTATAGCTTTCCATATTAGCTAACACAAGTAACTGATAGATTGTTGCACTATCTCTAATATTCCCTTTTTCATTCGGGTTACTGTCACGCCACTCTTTCGCTGTCTTACCAAATAATACCGTATTTAGTAAATCTGCTTCGCTTGCATAAGTATACGAGATCTGCTGCGGTGTAAGTACCGGTGGAATAAGATTTTCTTTTATCGAATCTGTGTGAACTCTGTAATTCAACTTTGAAATTTCACGATTAAGATTCCACCTTAAAGATAATCTGGCATTCTCGCCTTCTTTCAGACGTTGATAGTCTTCAATTATATATAACTTAAATTCTGGTGAAATCCATGATGCAAATTCAAATGCTATATCCTTATGTGCATATGTAGCCGCATATCTACCACCTTTTGTAACAATCCCTATTGCATTTGTTGATTCAACCCATCTTTTAGGGGTCAATACAAAACTATTAGTTCCTGCTTCACCTTTAATTGCCTCGAATTCGATACAATTAAAATTAGGATTGTGAATGGATTCCCATAGACCTACGAACGCTATAGTATTTTTATTGCGCAACCAGTTCTGAATAACATATCCTGGATATTCGCCTTCTCTCTTTTTTGCTATATCTGTCAACGATATGTAATCATTTTGTAAATCTTCTGAATATATACTAATATCAATTCCATTCGCATGAATTGTATCCTTAATTATCTTCACCATATTTCTTCTCCTTTTCTTTTACCATATTTTCCATTCGAATATAATATGCTAAAAGTCTAAGGACATAATCTGGTGCATTGCGATTCCCTCTTTCCCATTCTGTAACTGTTCTGTAAGGGATATCAAAACACTCACAGAATTCCTTACGATTCATCCCTGTAGATTCACGCAATTTTTTTATTTCAATTTGACATTCGTTTAGTTGTTCCATAAGTTATCACCTCCAATTTACACTTTGTGTATATTATATCACACAAATTATCATTACACAATGTGTAAATGAAAGCACTTAATGTTATCGCAAGACATTCTCAAGCACAACAATTGATTTCTCATTCTCTCAATCCTAAAATCTGTCTGTATAAAATAAATTGGCAATAACATCATTTCTGCTACTGCCTACACTATAATTCAAAATATAAATGTTAACGAATGTACGGCTATGCTGTCATAAAAGTTATTACATCATATTCGCTCATAATATGAATTCTTGCTCTGCTGTACTCGTCTTCGGTAATCAATCCCTTGCAGAAAATCCACCCAAGTACAGCCAGCTTCTTGGCTAATTCTAATTCTTTTGCCATGTGTAAACACCCTTCTTAAAATACTAAACATATCACATTCTTTTACTAAAATCTTTCGAGTCAGTTTCCCACCCTTGACGTAAATGTCTTCACCGCTCCGTTTCCTACTGGGAACATCTTCGCAGATTCTGTTGGCATATGATAAAACTCATTTAGTTTTCAATATGCAAAAAAGTTGTAGAACATATGTTCGTTCTGTGTTATAATGTTTATAGACGTTCAAGATATCTGCTGATGTCTGTTGGCTATGTTTTGTTGTGATAATGATAGTAAATTTTAAGAATGAAACACATTGACAGCATGTTGACCGGAAGTTGACATAGACATGGAGAAAGTATGAAAAATCAATTGACATTTGCACATGTGACAGATAATGAAGGCAACAATACTTTGGATTATGGTTGCTGCCGACTTGCCACCGGAATAATTGCATTAAAGGAAGGTAAACCAGTAAAAGCCGAAAAGAACCTACTGGCAGCAGAGAGTATTATCGGTGCTGCTATGGATACCAGTGATTCTGATTCAGCTTCGTCTGATACTGCTATTTCATCATATGATAATTATGTTTCTAAGAATGACTATCTAAAATCTGTATACGGATATCTGAATAATCTGTATGCCAGATGGCACAAGCCTGAGAAAGCTCTGGAATATAAAGAAAAATGGCTGAATGTCAGAAATGAACAAAATAAGAATATAACACACAGAAACGCATAAACTATTAATGCCACTAAAAAATACTGTTTGACATCGCCAGATATCAATGGTATAGTATCTTTAGTGGTTGCGCTGCGGAAACTTGCGATGCCCGCAGCCGGTGGAGTTCCATGCGTGGGCTCCACTTTTTTTATGCCAAAATAAAGGAGGATTCAGAAATGGCTAATAAAACATTTTACACATATGATGAGCAAATCGAAAAGCTTGAAAAAGAAAAGCAACTTATTATTTCTGATCCTGAATTTGCCAAAACCACTTTACAAAAGTTAAGCTATTTTTCATTAATCGGCGGATATAAGGATTTATTTAAGCATAAACCATCCGGTAATTATCTACATGGAGTTACTTTTGAGGAAATTACCGCTTTCTATTACTTTGACGAAGAATTAAGAACGCTCTTTCTAAAATATATCTTACATGTGGAAAGACAGTTGAAATCTATGCTTTCTTACTACTTTTGCCAGAAATATGGAGAACAGCAAACTGCATATTTAACTGCAGGTAATTTTAACTATACTCGCAAAAATCAATACAAAATAAATCGCCTGATTACTACCTTAAGTAAAACTATCGCCTTGCCAAGCAACTATAGTTATATCACTCATCATGCAACAGTGTATGGAAATGTCCCTTTATGGGTAGCAACCAATGCGCTTACTTTTGGACAAATTTCAAAAATGTATCAATATACGACTTCGGATATCCGCACCAAGGTTAGTCTGAATTTTGCCAATATGTCAGAGGTTCAGTTGCATCAGCTCATCCGTATCCTTGCAAGCTGTAGAAATGTATGTGCTCACAATGAGAGACTTTATTCATTTCAAGTAAATGAAGCTATTCCTGATACGGTTTTACATAGTAAATTACAAATACCACAGAAAAACGGACAATATGCTATCGGCAAGAAGGATTTATTTGCAGTAGTGATTGCTTTGCGTTATCTTATTGACAATCAGGAATTTAAACAATTTAAAGCTGAGCTCAAACGATTGATTCATTCCGTTCTCAAGAACTGCCCACACATCAGCCAGGAACTGCTATTTTCCAAAATGGGCTTTCCTGAAAACTGGGAAAAAATTGTGCGCTTTAAAAAATAGTTGTTTTTGTGTTATTTATGATTTATAGTATGTATGGTTGTGCTGTGTTGCTTGCGAGGCGCACGGCCGGTGGAGCTTCATGCGTTAACTCCACTCTATTATAGAATTTGTAAAAGTTGAGGTTTGCCCTAAATTGTGGTGCAAACCTTATTTTATATCATCCTTTATTTACTTTCTACCAAATAGCTTGTACCAAAAACTTGATTTTATTTCTGTGTTCTCCTGCTCTGTAATTCTCAATTTTGCCTCAAAACCAGATAATTTATTTTTATATACATTAATATTCCTATCAAGCAATTGTATCTGCTCCCTTAACTGTTTATTAGTATCAATAACTTGACCATATAGTTTCTTAACCTGATTCAATTCAGCTATCGCTCTTTCTTTTTCTCTCTTTTCGTCTTCATACAATTTTGTAGAAAAATACTTCCTAGATATTGGATCTACTAATAGTTCACCCCAAATATATCCACCATTTTTCCCATCTAATTTTTCTGTTATTTCAATAGTTTGCTTCTCTTCATCCTCTGCATTGTTAAAATTTTCTCTGACATTCCATTTACTGACTGTAAATTCTAAACATGCAAGTCCTTTTTGTTTCATTTGGCTTATCTTTTTACTATCTACCGGATGAGTATCTTTTATTTCAATTGCGAGTTGACCTTCCCATTTTTCAACATAAATTGCTGGATCCGCTTTCGTGAAACTCACAAGTAAATCAACAATTCGTCTAGTTCCATCTTCCATAAAAATAGTTTCTTCTTGCAATATTTCATCAGGATATATCGTTAAAGCCTCGCCCTTCCACCTTATTTCTAGACGCTCAATCCTAGATATACATTCTTTAAATAATTCATGTCTATATGATTCCTCACTGCCTTCTCCTTTGTTTTCGAAATCGGCATTATAATATCTAAAATAGCTATTCTTGAGTATACCATTTTTCCCAGTTTGAAAAACCATTCTTACTTTATTTTCCGGTTTTTTACAAATGCTATAAATGTTATTTTTATATTCTTCCCAAAGATCTGGGCGATTCTGTTTCCAATCTAATGCATCCCATATAGTAATTCTTCTATATTTTCCGTCTATTAATAAATCTGCTCTTCTTTTCAATAACATCATCTCCTTCTTGCTTTTTTACTAATAAGTTCTATACTCGTCCAACATTTTCTTCAGTACAAGTGCATTCTCATATTCCTCCTTAAATGCATCTTCCCGATATACACCCGGCAATTCCATGCGTGGTAATCGTACATCTTCCAAATAATCCTGTCTTTTTGACCATTTCGAAGCCGCATAGTCTTTAAAATTTTCTTTCTCCGTATCTGACACAAATATCAATATGCATTCTTCAAACCGGTCTCTTGCATACATTGCATCATGACTATCATAATCATAAAAGAAATCATGTAATATCATTTCCTTCGTTCCTTTTACATAGTATTTAAAAGAGATATTCCCTTCATGATGCCAATCATCAAACAAAAAATCCGTGCATGGAACATTTGTAAAATATCTACCACCATCCAATCCTACACCAATAGTTGAAAACAATATTGTCTGATGATATTTAACATATATATTATACCAATGAGGTCTACTATCAATCTGACTAAATAAATAATAAACATATCCATCTCTATCATCGCAACCAGCATATTCGATAACATATTCCGGCGAATACTTATAATACATGCGTGTCACAGAACTATCATCTGGTACATCTTCCCACTCTTCCCTTTTCAGCAAAAAATAAAATACCTGTTCAAGCGGCGCCATCAATAATCGAAATCTCTTTTTCCACAGATATTCAATTTGTGAAATTTCAGCAGTTTTGTTTTTAGGTGTGTTACTGTCCATTACTCTGGTATATATGTTGTTAGCATTCACCCCCCGATACGACTCTTCCAGAACATAAGGAGTAGAATATCCATTTTTTATTACAATTATATCTATCGTGCCTGTTTCCAGTTGCATTGTTTCAACCATTACACGAGGTCTAATCCCACCTGCAAACTTCTTGTTTCTCACAAAATCCACTAGCATTTGTGTCGATTTTCGATTTTCTGCATTAGTCATATCATTGACACAATAATCATTTTCTTCATCAATTCCTATGATGATATACGCATCTCGATTCTCTAGATTATTGGACAAACAAATAATATCATGTAGCAAATCCGGCTGTTTTCCCTCTTCGTACCACTCCTTTTTAAAGTCCCAATAAGCTCCTTCCTGCTTGAGAGAAATCAGCTCCAATATTTCTTCCTTTTGTAATTCTGAAAGCATACACTCCTCCATTCGATTAAATGCATTTTATATAATCTCTATACATACTCATAATCCCATTTGTCTACCGGAAAGCGCTTATATTCCTTCAATTTTTTATTTTCTGGCATAGCAATCATTAACAGTCGTCTTGGTCTCGTCATTGCAACATAAGCTATCCTCATCAATTCGTCTTCCAAATCACCCTCCATTAAAAACTTGGGTGTAAGTGTTTTTCCAGTCTTACTTTTTACATAAATCAAAACCGCATCATAAGTTTCACCCTTTACTCCATGAATTGACGATCTTGTATAATCTCCACTGGTTTTCTTTTCAAAATAATTCTTTAATGGTATATCCTTAAACTCTGGATTACTCTTGTCTCTCATTTTTATCTTAAAAATATCTTTTATATTAGTCCCCTCTGCAATTTTGAAATCATATTTTTGCAAAATATCAATATACAAATTTGCAAGCTGACTTACCCACTCCGCAATACCTAAATCTATATTTGGCAAACCACAAAAAACATCAATTATAAAATCTTTCCAATTATCCTCGTCTGTATATTCCCTTATTTTTTTACTCATTAAATATTCATCTGTTTCCTCACCAATAAGGATTCTAAACGATGCTTTAGTCATATCACTACATGCCTTCTTTCGAGAACCACATTTCCATTCATATGCAGCTTTTGCAATCAACTCTATTTCCTTACTTTTCCACAGGCCATTAATATCTGTATCTGAATGAATCCTCCCTCTGGTAAGAACAGCTACCTTATCTGATTTAATTTCTATCTCCATACTGCGACATTTCTTAAGAAAAAAATCTATCACCTCTTTCTCTGTATTACCGTTCGTCAAAAGTAGTATAGGCTTTTGGCTCTCATCTTTATAATCTCCCATCGCCTCATTTGCACTTTGCCCTTGCAATGTTGCTGAAAACCAAGATGTTGCATTACAAATATGCTGTGAACTTCGAAAATTACCAGTTAGTTCAATAAGATCCCACGAATCTGCACCTATCTTCTTTTTAAAACATTCCGGACTTGCATTTCTCCATTCATATATAGCCTGATCTGGATCACCCACTAAGAATATTGATTTTATACCTGCTTCTGTAAGCAAATCAAATACAGCCATCTGTTCCTCTGATGTATCTTGAGCCTCATCAATAATAATGACAGGAAAACGTTCAACTATTGCTTTTGCTATCATTGGATATTCTTTTAGCAACCTATATGCAAAGGATGCAACCTCATTTTGAAATATAATATTTTTCTTCATAAGCATCACTTTATATTGCTGGCACGGAAGAAGTCGGCTCTTCCCATGTAGTTCACAAGCAACAATTTCTTTTTCTTTATAAAACTTATTATCAATTCCCCACTGAAATTTCTCTATATTGTCTACGCACCCTTTTCTATAGCATTCTGTTCTCCAATACCTATAAGGGAGTTTCCAATTATCGCTCAAAGCAATTATTGGTCTTACTTTGTCATGTGTCTTCAAATAGCCATATCTTAAAACAATAAATTCATTAATGAAACTATCAACCGTCCCAATATAATGCGGATAGTCCAGTTTACCAATTCCCTTGTTCAGCAAAAATGCTTTTTTGTAGATTTCTTCACTAGCAACATTTGTGAATGACAAAACTGCAACTCCTTGATGATATCTATCCCAGTTATCCAAATAAGACAATAACTTAGTCGCTACAGAATATGTTTTCCCACTACCCGGACAGGCTCTTACAATAACTCTACCCTCAGCTTCCAAAAACGATAATTGCTCACGTGTTAACTCTTCCATATCTACCTTTCCGTCACACAATACACTGCTTCTTTCAAATAATCAGGGATAACAAATTCTTTCTCGATATTTTCACCCCTTTTTCTCATTTCACACTGTTTCTTGATTATCTGACTTATATACTGTGCAATCGCTCCTTTGCATTTTTCTCTTGCTCGTATGAATAGCCATACACAAGCTGCTTTTTCATTCATATCATGCAAACTGTTTACCTTTTGTTCCAATGCAGGTCCCAACTGTGAATACTCACTTTTTATAGCTTCTATAAAATATTCAATGTTATTTTCATCACAACACAAGGCATATTCTAATGTTTTTGTTGCCTTAAATACATTGATACCCACAGCTCTACACGATGTTTCAAGTTCATTGCAGCGCTCCGATGGTGTCCCGCTCAATAATTTGCCCGATATATCACTATTTACATCATCATAATCAAAGTCCTTATTGATATAATTAGTTTCACTTTTCTTGGTACATCTATCATCATCTGTCACAATTGCAACCTTTGAAAAACAGGTTTGTACATTCTGCGAAGAAAATAAATTAACAAAAGGACTAAACGCAACACTATCCACATTCACAAGTTCAACTGCATATTTTTCTAATGGTCTGTCCAGTATTTTTGCAATCTCTGGCAATAAAATTGCTTCACTTATGCCTTCTACAAATATAATACCTTTGGCAAAAAACATTTGAGATTTTGTTACATCCAAATATTTCTGCAAATATTCTTTATTAGCATCTGTTAAATTTGCTTCTGAAAATGGTAAACAATATTTTTTATGTGCATTTTCATAAATTAAATTAATATTACCTATATCCACCTTTGACGCCAATGTTGGTGAATGCGAAGTGAAAATAATTTGTATATTTGCATCTCCTTGATTTGTATCAGACAAAAAAGTATGTACTAATTCCTGTAATTGCGGATGTAAATGTGCTTCCGGCTCTTCAATTAAAAGCAAATGTTGATACACTCCACCTCGTTCAATTGCCATATCACCAAGCACCGCCGACATGAATAAAAGATTATTGTATCCTAATCCATTCTGATATAATTCAAATGAACTGCTTGCAATCTCATTTATTCTTGTTACTAATTCCAGAGCCATATCTTCAACATTTTCTAAAATAGACGTTTCAAAATATATCCCATTTTCGTTTTGTTGTATTTTTCTATTATCTTCATGTTCTCTTGCATATTGCTGGGCTCTCGAATACTCACCATCACTTATTGAAACTAATATCCATTTAGGTTTTACCCAAGCTCTTAACGATGAGGCAATCGAATCGAATCTTGGCTCTATTAACCCTATATCAACATGCTGGCTCAAAAAATCTTGTTCTATACGAGCTAAATTATCATTAATTGTTTTTCTGGTCTTTTTTAGTTCTTCTTTTTCTAATAGGGTTTTATTTGCACTATTTAGTATGTCCACTAATTCTGCTCGTGTGACTTCATCTGGCACCAAACTTCTTAATAATTGAGCTAATTTACTATTTCTAGCTGGTTTCATTTCATTCTCAGAATCTCTTAATGCACCCAAAAACATTACATCCATTGCATCGAAAGTGTCTGATGATAGTGGGTTTCCCTCTGTTCCGATTCCCCAATGTATTGCTCTCACTTTTTCTATACCATTAGCAGCAATCACTCTTTCAAAACGGATATGAAATTCTCCACCTTGTCCACCCACACTTTCAGGATTCCATATTTCTACTAATCTTGTTGGTACTTCTTCCAAATAAATATCAAACAATGCAAAATCAGCTGCATTTCCATCTTCACTAACATGAAAATCAGCTCTAGTAAAAAAAATGTCTTTCTTATATGTTACGGTAGAATATGCAATTCTGATAGCATCCATGACAGCGGATTTTCCAGAATTATTTTCACCGATAATTGCATTTACACCTTTATTAAATTGTAAAGTAATCCCATCCTCATCAAAGGCTCTGAAGTTTTTAATTGTTAGTTTTTTTATGTACATTTTGTCTACCTTCTTTTTATATAAAATACAGTCATTTTCTCAAATTATTTTCTTTATCAAAGAAAGCCTTCTCTAATGCAGCATATTCTTTTTCCGAACACACTTCTTTACATCTTTCCTTATAATTCTTTGAACGCTCCAACATATCCATAATATTATCGCAAGGAAATGCTTCACACTGATTGCATTTTTCAACACTATGCTTCCTTATACAATCAACCAGTCCATATGTACATGCTTTATGTCATGAACATCCACTACAAGTAATTTCTTCATTCGTTACCACCCTATCCCGCCAACCTACCCTATACCACAATTCTGCAACTCTTTTCAATTCTGCTTCGCTGTGAGCATTATATCTTGGACATTCTATACAATTGTCTCCACATAAAGTAATTCTCTCTTCCATAATAAACCCTCTCAATTTTCGCTATTAAATCATTCTGCTTTTGTATGCTTCACATCTTATATTATTATACTATGATTAACCTTGTTTTTCATTAGGATTATTTGCAAAATCAAAATCTACTTTTTCTTGTTCTTCTTCCAAACTTTATATAAAGCGTTCAAGATAGGAAGTAAAACGCATATTACAACAAACCATTCTGGAAAATGTGGCATATTACACCTCCTCGTTCTATGCTAAATGAAATACTCCTACTACAATGCAAACAACTGTAACAAATAAGGATACAACTATTCTCGCTAATGAATAGCTATATAATCTTTCAGGATGTTGCAAATCATAGCGAACAGTCACAGAGTTACCCACTTGGGCTGTCAAGGGGACTTGTATGCGATTTCCTGAAACATAGATTTTCCCATCCACCCGATAGGTGACTTTTGCCCACTTTGAATTGCGAGTCTTTGCTGTTTCGGGATTTGGCGAAGTAATTGAGTTGATGGTTCCTGTTGTTTTCCCAGTCATATTTCTTTTTGCCCAAAAGGCAAGTGCGTTGTAAAGAGCAAAGAGAAAAGAGACTGACGCAATTAAATATAAAAAGATCGTGTCGTTTTTCATTTTCGTTCACCTCCAATCAACAAAGGCGCTATGATAAGTCAGCCTTACAGTACACCTTAACCGATATTCCAGCAGACACCGCCAATACAATAACTCCAATCAAAATAGCTCCGACAGACAAGATGCTTGGCGATAGAGCAATTAAGGGATACCAATTTGCGCCAACCTGCATTTTCAGTAATTGCGGCACAATAAAAGGAGAAGCCATAATAATGATAAAGAACGCAAATTTTGTCGTTTCATATCCCAACTTATATTGTACTGGGAGGTAAATACCAAGGAACAGAGCCACAACGAGGAACATAACCGCTGACAGTTCAATGTGAAATCCACCGAGAACAGGGAATAACAATGTCTCTGTCCAGAAAATCAAACAGCAAGCGCCATAAATCAGCAAGCCAAAAACATATTTAGAAAGTACAAGTAGTTTGCGGGGATATGGTGTAGCACAAAGTAGTGTGGACGCTTTTGCGTATTGGTTCTCCTTCAATGAAACATACTGCAATAGCATAAAAACAGAAAAAATTGCAGCTAAGATAAAGCTCATAGAACCAACATAAGTTGCGTCGTCTATTCGCCACATCATAAACGGCGGTATAAACACACAGACCGCTAACATAAGCAAAACATACTTCTTCACGATAAGAAAATCTTTTCTAACTAGATGGATTAGCATTATTTTTTTCCTCCTTCAATACTTCCCAACATAATATCCTCAATCGTTGGCCGTTCCACCACTACATCAGGAATAAGTCGTTGCACCTCAGAAATCTTTTTAGTGATACCGGAAAAACCAAATGCCGTTTCCGTAGTGCTTAAAAATAATTTACGGGTTTCTGCATTTAGATAACGCACATCCCCTTTTACAATCCGATAGTAGTCCAGCAGAGTATCTTTTTCTTCCTGAAATACGATGTGACCATTATCAATCATAATTAGCATATCTGCGATTTTGTCCAAATCAGATGTAATATGTGTAGAGAAGAAAACACCCTTTCCGCCACTATTCATGTAATCGGTAAGCATGGTTAATAGCTGGCTTCGGATCAAAGGGTCAAGGCCGCTGGTAGGTTCATCCATAATCAGAAGTTCTGCTTTATGAGACAGCGCCAGTGCCAACGCATATTTCATTTTCATGCCTTTTGAAAGCGTATTGATTTTTTGTTTTGGGTTTAGGTTGAACCGTTCCAGATAGTTTTTGAAGTCTTGTTCACACCACGATGTATAGGCCGGAGCGATAATACTTTTCATTTCAGCTAAAGATAATTCTTCGTAAAAATAGCCATCATCAAGAACAACGCCGATGCGATTTTTAATTTTCTGCTCATGACTTTGCATATCCAATCCAAAAAATTCAATATGCCCAGAAGTTCGATTAGTAAGCTCTAAAATCGTCCGTAAAGTGGTTGTTTTTCCCGCACCGTTCACCCCAATAAATCCAGTAATGCACCCCTCAGGCAAAGAAAAGCTGACATTACTTAAAGAAAAATCACCGTATGATTTGTTCAAATCGGAAACTTTCAAAATTGATTCCATTTCAATCCTCCTCGTATAATATATCCATCATAGAATTAAGCTCGTCTTTGCTGATATTAAGTGATTTTGCAGTCTGTATCATATCCAGCATTTTTTGCTCCACAAGCCGTCGTTTTGAATCACGGAGCAAATCAAGATTGCTGGTAGAAACAAATGTGCCAATTCCTACCTGACTGGTAACAAAGCCCTCTTGCTCTAATTCTTCATAAACCCGCCTAATGGTTAAAACACTAACCTTCAAATCATTTGCAAAGGCCCGTATTGACGGTAACGCATCGCCCTCTTTTAATTCTTCTTTCAAAATTGCGTCTTTGATTTGCTCTTTAATCTGTTCGTAAAGAGGGGAATCAGAGGCGTTTGATATTAGTATCTTCACAAGTTCATTATACCTCCTGTATAGTGTGCTGTTGCTACATACACACTATACACTATAATCACTTTCCTGTCAACCACGCCTGAAAGGACAATAAAATACTACTAAAACATAAAATTGCGTTTCGTTCTCATAATCAAACCCGAAATGTAAAATAATATATGGGTGATATGAGAATGTACCAAGACGAAAGACGGCTTGACTTCCACGCATTAGGCCGGGAGATCAATCGCAAAAGAGAGGCGAAAGGTTGGACGCAGGAATATCTTGCGCAGCTTGTAGACCGTAACCCCCGCTCTATCATGTATTTTGAAAACCGGGGTCAGCATCCAAGTCTGAATACCTTTTACCAAATCGTCACCTTGCTGGACATTTCCGTAGACCAGTTCTTTTATCCTGACAGGCAGAACAGAGAAAGCGACTGTCGCCAACACATTGACAGATTGCTCAACTCAACGAACAAAAAGGAATTGACGGTCATGAAGGCCACAGCAGAGGGACTACAAAAAGCCAGAGAAACGGAGGTCAAGTAAAAAGGGCCTTCGTTTTTCTTGTTTTTAGGGGGCTTTTCGGGGTTCCGCTAAATAGCAAGCAATGCTTCTGTGGCCACAGAAGCTATTTTCACAAGCCCGGCCTTGCGGCCCGTCTGTGAAAATCTGCTTGTTGGGGAGCTCCCCAAACCCGGCGCTTCTGGCCAAGTTGGTCCGAAGTGTCAGCGTCGCTTTGCTCCTTATGCGTCACAGTCCCTAAAACTCCTGTTCCTTCTTTCTGCCCGGCTCCGAGTAGCCCAGCAGATAGTCAATGTTGGCCTTGATGGTCGTGACCTCCTGCATATCCGCCTTGGCTTTGCGGTACTCGGCGTAGAGCTTCTTTTTCTGTTCGGCCAGCTTGCGGCCTTCCTCTTTGAGCGTGTCCGTCTTGGGGAGCTTGGCCCCGCCGAGGATGGCTTTGAAGTCGGCACAGGCCGCCCGGTAAAGTTCAATATCTGCCTCATGCTCCACAAGAAATTTTTTGCTGTATTTGCTGGCCTTGTACATCTCAAAGACAGACCGTGTCTTGGCATACTGCACCGTGGCCGCCTTCAATTCCATGTTGGCATGAAGGGCCGCTTCGGTGCTTTTGATTTGATCAGACAGCTTGTGAAAACGCTCCGTGGCCGCCGTGGCCTTCTGTTCCAACTGCTCTTAATCCGTCAGGCCGTTGTCCTGCAAAAAAGCAAGGGCGGCGGCCATTTGTTTGAGATTGAACACCTTAGCCCATCGCTCATAGCCGGGGTCTTTTCCTTGGAGCCGGGATTGAATGTCGATAGCCAGAATGATTTTTGGGCGAAGCTGACTGGGCCGTTGGCGGGCGCCTGACAAGGCGGTCCGTATGTCCGCTTCGCTATAACCTTCCCCGAGAGTATCAGAACGCAAGCGGGTAATCTGCTCCTGACCGGGAGCCCGAAAACTGATGACACCTCGCCGTTGTTTGACCTCATAGCCCGCCTGCTCCATCAAGGAGAGGAACGCCGGGAAGTCAGCGGGCTTCTTGGCAAGAGCGGTATCAATGGCGGCCCGCAGTCTGTCCTGATAGGTCAGAGGCTTTTTCTGTTCAGCCTGCCACTCCCCATAATTGCGAAACTTCCGGGTACAGTCAAGGGTAGTAGAATTGTAGTAAATGTGTGAGTGGATATGCTGCTTGTCGGTGTGTGTCGTGACAATGAAAGCGTGGCGGCCCTTCGTCCAACGCATAGCTTATTCGATTTGCTTCTTCTGGCGTAATCTCTCCGGGATAGAAGGATTGACGGATCTGATAGAACCCTTTTTTTGTTCCCAGCCTGTCGTGACCTTGTAGCTGGCCTTTGCCAAAAGAAACTCGGCGGCTACCGTGGCCGGGTCGCACTCATAGGAAGATATGTATTTCCCGGCCTCCGTCTTTTCGGGATTTTTCCCATAGTCCAGACAATCACAAATAACCTCGGCTATGTTTTCTCCTTCGTTGGCGTGGCGTTGCAGCAATGTAGTTGTTGCCAGAGAAAATCCCTCCCTTCATAGAAAATGGCGGCCATACAAGGCCGCCGTCTGTATTACTTCGGGCCAACTTGGCCCGAAGTTATCTCTTGAGTAGAAATTTTTCTCCAAAACTGATATACTCGTATGTATAGTAGCACATGAGTTAGGGGGTAGCAAATATGGCAGAATACATTCGTGAAGTCGAAAAAATTATTGATGCCTATCATAAACAAAATCCATTGTTTTCTCTGAATAGAAAAACAGCATTATATAATGCACTAACCGTCTTTGAGGATGCTTGCCGCTTGAGTGGCACAACAAATCTTGCACTAATCGGTGATAGCTTGGAGTATTCACTGCTGATCCGAGAACAATTAGATTCATTAAATGTTCTAATTCAATGGATATTTCAGGATTGTTCGCATAAAGACACCGATACTTTGGATATGAAAATCATATCCGAGAGATATATAGAAACTGCACAGCTATTGCAGTTTCAAGCAAAGCAATATTCTCCCATTTGTAGTGCGTATATTAGCTACTCAAGAGGTCACTTTTCTGCAAGCGTAAATGAAACACAAAATAAGATAACTTTCTTGGATAATCCGAAAAACAGAAGTATCGTAATATCTGATATAGTGGAATCAATATCCAGAGATCAGGCAATGGAGTCCAAATTTATGCCTACTCAGGATTTGTCATCGGCAAACAGTAAACTTATAGCTTCTATTAAGTTTCAAGACGGATGCATTTCATATAGTACCGATGAAAGCATATGGGATTCTTTTTATGAAATAATGGAGCGTCAATGGGTTAATACCAGTGAATTACCGGAAGAATGGGAATTTGACAAGTTTTCGGTAAAAGACTTCAAGCAGTTTTGGATAGCGATAGCAACGCTTTGCTTTATTCACATGATAGCTTGCTTAAAAAGCGGAGCTCCTGGCGCTGATGTTCAAGAAGCTGTTCTTATAAAATCACCAACTGAATTTGTGCAAATCATTGCAGATAAAACTGAACTCTCTACAGATAGCATATCTGCCATATTAAAATTACTAACATACAATAGTCGTTTGAAGAACAATGATATTGTATATCAACCCTTTGTCGAAATTGATAAGGATAGATTAGCCCTTGCTCCTCATTTGATTTTAGCAAGTAGGCCAGAAAGGAATCTAATCTCACTTATTCACAAACTAAGAGATAAATCATACTTTGACCTGACCAATTTACGGGAAGGAATCATGCAAGATGAAATTGACACCGTTACAGGAAAAATACCCAATATATTAGTTGCAAAAAATAAATCGCTTCCTGGCACCCTTCCAGATGTAGATTATGCTATATGGGATAAAGAAAGTAATTCCATTCTTATATGTGAATTAAAATGGCTTGTTGAAGCAGATTCAACTTCTGAGGTATTCGCAAGAGTTCAAGATTTAGAACATGGATGTAGTCAGGTGTCGGATATGCTCGCCTATGCGCAAAACCAGTGTTCGGATTTCTGTAACAAAGTGTTTGGACTTGCTATATCGGATAACTTGCCATTGGTTATGGGGTGTGTCGTTTCAAAAAAAGGAATTCGGATAGACAATTCAGACATTCCGGTAATTAGCTTACAAACTCTATTGGATTTGCTAAAGTGTAATAGCGTCAACAATACCTTTGAGGCGATTAAAGAAAAAACCTATTTGCTTTCAACTCCCAAAAACTTTGAATTTGGATTACAAGCGATTTCGTATGCGGGATATACTTTTGAAATCCCTGCTCTAATAAAAAATCCGGCCACCATTTCTTGGACATATAGGCGTATTGGCCCCAAAATAGGAAGAAATGCCCCTTGCCCATGTGGTTCAGGTAAAAAATACAAGAAATGTTGCGGACGCTAAAATTAGGCGGGCGCAGACCATAAAGGTCCGCACCCCGCAAGGTTATTTTTCCACCAGCGCAGACAGCTCCGTGAGTACATCAGACACCCGGCCCAGAGCTTTTCATAGTCCCGCTGAAGCCCGGCAATCTCCTCCGGGTACACGCCGAAGGTGTTGGCATGGACGGCCACCTAATTGAGATTGTTGGCGCATCGCCGCTGTAAGGACACCAGCTCCTTGACCGGGGCAAGATCTACATGGAGAATACTGTCATATGAGTATCCCTCAGGATACTCTTGACCGCTTACAATATTTATAACATTTGAAGAATCTCCTACATAATCTGTCTTATACTGCGATAGGTCAGGAATCTCGTATAGTTTTTCTTTTTTTCCGCACGCCGAAATCAGCATTATTGATACGGCAACCCACATAATTGCAAGTACTTTTTTCTTCATAGAAACACCTCCCAAAAGCTTTATTCAACACTTTTCGATATTGAGTAAAAGCCCAAGGGACTTTAATGTCCCTTATGCTTTTCTCTTTTCTTTCGCTGTTTCAATTCAAACATTCGCTGCTCTTCTGCCTCTTTTCTCTTGCGTCTTTTCTCTTTGCGATCCTGCTTGTTCTGTTCCTGTTGTAGTTTCAACGCCTGTTGCGATTTTGTGCCAATGCCTATTTCCAACATCTGCTTTTTTGCTTCCCGCTGCATCCGTTTCGGATTTCTTTTGATATCCTTTACAACAGTTTCAACAACCGGACTGAATTTCAAACTGAAATAGCACTTTTGAATATATTCCTGTACTTCATAATCTTTTGGTTCTGCACCAAATGTTACCTTTGCCACAGATAGTTTACCATCTTCGATGCGTTCAAATATACCCACCCAAAACGGCTCTTCAAAAAATACTGTCAGCTTTCCATTTACTTTGTCCATAAGAATCCCTCCTAAAATTGATTGAACAAAGAATGGACAACCCGGAGGGGCAGGTTACTTACCCTATTTATATAGGACGGCCGGGCTACCTACCGGCTCTGGCACATCAAAGATGTACATTGCGTTTTTATCTTTGCGTTTATAATCAAGCCATATGGCACGATTAACTTAATTCAGTAATTTCTGTTCAAATCATACCATATGATTAATGCATTTTCCATATACTTTCTTTATAATCGGAAAAAGCTCCCAAAAGAACTTTTCACGCCTGTTATTTCTCCTTGAAATCATTGATATCCTTAAGATCATCGCATAATATTTCAGGATAGCCTTGGTAGCTTCTTCTTTCTCTTTCGGGCATTGTGACACTCTTGTATTTTCTGATTTTAAAACATTATAGTTTTCTCCCACTTCAATTCCATATTTACATTTTATCTGTGAAATATAGAGATTTGAAGCCTTCAAGCCAAATTCTTTCGGCCCATAATCTTTGATTTCCTGATAGGTTGCTTTCAACTCGGCACTGGTAGCATCCAGCTCGTCCAGGTCTAAGTCGATCTCTATCGTGTCATCCGGCTTTTATTTCAGTTGGGACAAAAGAACTACCGTCTCCACATGCCCCGTATTAGGAAACATATCCACGCAGCAGCACTTCTCCACCTTATATCCTCTCTCCTGCAATGTAATAAGGTCTCTTGCAAGCGAAGTAGGCTTGCAGGAAATGTACACCATTCTGTCAACACTGTAATCAATAATCTTTTCAAGTGCCTTAGGGTGGATTCCGTCACGAGGCGGGTCAAGTACAATGAAATCTGGCTTAATCTCAATATTATCAAGTGCCTTTAAGACATCATCTGCAATGAACTCACAATTAGTAAGACCGTTCTGGGCTGCATTCTTCTTAGCAGCCTCAACAGCTTCCGCAACAATCTCAACACCGATAACCTTGCTGGCAACTGAAGATAACATCTGTGCAATCGTACCAGTACCTGTATACAGGTCATATATAACCGGTTTACTGCCAGCCACATCTCCAAATCCGCCAGAAAGCACATACTCACGTGCCTTAGAGTAAAGCACTTCCGCTCCAAGAGAATTAGTCTGGAAGAATGAGAACGGTGTTATCTTGAAACGTAAGCCCAGAAGTTCCTCCTCAATATAATCCTGACCATATAGAAGCTCAGTTTTCTCGTTAATTACTGCATCTGCAAGGCTGTCGTTAAATGTATGGAGAACACCTGTAAGAGTGCCCTTATATTCAATTGATGTCAGGCGGTTTACAAGCTCTGTGAAATCATGCTCAATCTGAGTTGTAGTAATGATATCCACAAGAATCTGCCCTGTCTTTACAGACTTTCTTACAAGAAGATGACGCAGATACCCCTCGTGGCTTAACTTGTGCTGGAAAGGAAGCTCCTTCTCGATTGCATAATCCTGAACACATGTAAGAATCTTTCTGTAATCCTCATCAATAATCTTACATTCTGTAACAGGAACGATATCGTACATGCTGTTTCGTTTGTGAAGTCCGAGTGCAAGCGGTCCATCCTTATACTCATCACCAAATGAAAACTCCATCTTGTTACGGTATTCCTCTGTGACCGGACTTCCAATTATCCCCTCAAATGGAAGCTCACCTGAAACAACTTCGCTAAGAAGCTTCTCCACCTGTGCGCTCTTAATCTTTAACTGTTCTTCGTAAGCTACTGTCTGGTAAGTGCAGCCACCGCATTTGCCAAAATGTGGACATGCCGGGTTGGTTTCAAGCGGACTCTTCTCGACAACTTCCATAAGCCTGCCCTCGCAGTGTCCCTTTCTCTTCTTATTCACGCAGAATCTGACAGTCTGTCCAGGAATTGCATTCTTTACGATTGCCTTTTCCTTCTGTCCGTCCTCATCTGTCACCCACACTGTCGCCTTGTTAGGGAAATCAACCTTTTCAACTTTACCTTCGTATACGCTTCCTTTTTTCAATCTATACTCCATTCCGCACATGAATTGTGCCTGTTATTAACATATTAATAGTTTCTGGCAGCACTTATTCACATAACGGCATACCTTATATAATTTTATCAGAAAAATGTGCTAAAGTATAGTAGTCACATTTACTCCACCACGCTGGCATTCTTTGCCTGCACTGCAGAATGTATTCTTTCAAGTACCTTGTCACACAGCCATGTATAAGCAGCCCCGGCAGCATTCAGTCCTATACGTAATGCAACTGCATAAGGCATTCCAAAAAGTCCCGCCGCAATTGATAATGCGCCAAATGTATTAAAAGCTGTCTGCCATGCATAACCAGCGGAATATCCGACTCCGATACCACCTATCATGCCTATATACGGATACATTGATTCTGGCAGAACTATATACATCACTGCAAAAATCGCACATCCAACAACATTAAACAATGCCCTGTTTCCAATTCTCTTATCAACATCTTTAGAAAACGGCAGACACACTGACATGCACGCAATTCCAATCCACATTGCCCTAGGCAGTCCCATCAGTGAAACAATCAGCATAGCGCTTGATACGATAAATGTAAGCTTAATGTACCATCTTGTCCTTGCTGAATTAATATTAAATTCCTTAAACAAATCCCAAAATGTTCTTCTATATGGTCTGTTCCTCTGATTCTTATAGAAAATAATCATGCATACTAACATCCCGGCAAGCAGTCCCACAACTCTCATCATATATTCATGGCCTGTGACATCATATCCCTGTAGCAAAAGATACCCAAGAACAAATGTTGAATGATTATACATAATTACATTGTGACATCCCATTATCATAAGAAGCATAATACACACAATATTTATTACAAATGCAGCAACTGGCGGTACCATATTGGAAACCCTCGGTCCTGCTATCAATATCGCATATATTCCCATTATCGAAATCAATCCATGTGATGTCTTAATTCCAAAATCCGCCTGTCTTAATACCAGCACCGCAAGAAGCACTGTAACTCCGACAACGCTGTTATTATTCCCCAGCAGCTTACTGAATACTGTAACTACTGCGACGCAGAATATCATAACAAGATACACCTTAAAATTATATATAAGAATATGTCTTCTTTTCTCTTTAGAATCCTGTGTGTTCTTGATAAGCTGTTTTGAACCAGCCGAGCTTAACTGTAACTCCTGATAAAATGTCATAAATTCCTGCTTTCCTTTCCTCCCCTTAAATTTTGCTTAATGACAGGGTTGAGTAATATAACACTGATTACACCCCTATGTCAATTAAGAAATAATTAAATATTATGCAATAAAAAAAGCCACAACCACTGACATATCCTAATGGACATATCAAGCCGGCTGTGGCTTTCAATCATATCGCACTTATTACATTACTTCTCGATGTCTTCATCCTCGAAATCATCGTCAAAATCTTCGTCTTCGAAATCTTCATCATCGAAGTCATCTAAATAATCTGGTGTAAAATATCTGTATACAGCATAAGCGATACCAGCAACTGCTGCAACTGCACCAACGATAGCAAGAACGGCTATGATAATTGTGCTGCACTTTTTGCAGCATTTCTTATCTTCATCTTCCTTCTTGCTAATAAGTTCTCCTAATTTAGTAGCTGCGATAAGCTCATCTAATTTTTCTTTACTCATAACAATATCTCCTTTCATACCACGGATTTAATAAATGTATTATAGCATAGCGTTAAACATTTGTCATTATAGTTTTTTAAGTCTGGCAAATCCTGCCAGCATTTTCTTCTGTCCGTACTCTGCAAATTCAACTGTTACCATATAGTCTCTTGCTGAATCCTCTATAGCAAGTACCTTTCCTTCGCCGAATTTCACATGGCTCACCATATCACCAACACTGTAGCCAAGTCCGCCTGAAGATTTTGCACTTATATCTGCACCTCTTGCAGCACCTATTACATTTCTTGAAGATAAGCCGCTTCGTGCAGGCATTCCTGCATAAGCACTTCTTACAGAATCTGCCGGAGTCTTTCTCTTTTCTGGTTTCTTAAGATCAAATAATTCCATAGGGTCTTTTCCAAATCCCGGATTAGAACCACCATTTATCTTAACCTTTCTTGAACTATATGTTCCTGCTGCCCTTCCACCTGGTGTGCCGCTTCCGTAGCTGCTAAGAATTGATCTGGCTGTTGCACGCATGTTAATGCCTTTTGTATCCGGCTCATCTGATGTACCGCCATATGCAATCCTGCCTTTAGCATACCCACTGGAATTGTTTTCTATGTGCATATATTCCTTAGGAATTTCATTAATGAATCTTGAAACCTTATTCATCTGTGTTTCACCACGCACCATACGCGACTTGGCACTTGTAAGATTAAGTATTTTCTCTGCTCTTGTTATTCCTACATAACACAGTCTTCTCTCTTCCTCAATCTCAGTTGAATCATCTGACACAATTGTCATATAGCTTGGAAAAAGTCCATCCTCCATTCCTGTCATATACACAATTGGGAATTCCAGACCTTTCGCACTATGCAGTGTCATCAGCATTACATGAGGCTCTGACTCATCCAGATTATCAATATCCGCTATTAATGCAACTTCTTCAAGCAATCCTGAAAGTGTAGGCTCTTCACCTGCTTCCTTACAGCCCTCCTCATAGCTTACAACCTTATTAATAAATTCATCCAGATTCTCGCGTCTTGCCTCAACCTCTTCCACTGTTTCATTCTGTGAAAGACTCTCGATATATCCTGTATCCTCAATTACAGCCTCAGCAAGTTCCTTTAATGACATGAATTCTTCCTTGGCACGCAGTCTTCCAATAAGGTCAACAAATGGCTCTAACTTGGAAAGTGCCGCATTCTTTATTGTGTCAATATCCTTTGCATTAACAAGTGCTTCCCAGAACGTAATATCATTAAAATCTGCATATTCCTGCAATCTGTCAATCGTCGTATTACCAATTCCCCTCTTCGGAACATTTATAATTCGCTTAACCGCCTGACCATCAAGACCATTATCAATAGTTTTTAGATAAGCAAGAATATCCTTGATTTCCTTTCGCTGATAGAAATTCTGTCCGCCATATATTTTATATGGAATATTGTGAATCATCAGCTTTTCTTCGAGTGCTCTTGACTGTGCATTAGTTCTGTAAAGAATGGCAACATCATTATAATTCCAGCCATCCCTTACATACTCTGCAATACCACTCGCAACACCTTCTGCCTCATCATACCCGTTCTCATACAGAGTATAATTGACCTTCTCGCCCTCTCCGTTATCTGTCCAGAGTGACTTGCTCTTTCTGCCAACATTATTACTTATCACAGCATTTGCAGCATTAAGAATAGTCTGCGTCGAGCGGTAATTCTGCTCAAGCTTTATAACCTTAGCGCCCGTGAACACATTTTCAAAGTTAAGAATATTATAAATATTTGCTCCACGGAACTTATATATAGACTGGTCATCATCACCAACCACACATATATTGCCATACTTTGCTGCAAGCATTGCAACAAGCTTAAACTGTGATGTATTAGTATCCTGATACTCGTCGACCATTATATATCTGAATCTGTCCTGATAATGCTCAAGCACCTCTGCGTCACTCTGGAACAGCTCAACTGTCTTGAATATCAGGTCATCAAAATCAAGTGCATTGTTAAGCTTAAGCGCCTTCTGGTATTCCCTGTATACGCCTGCAATTCTTCTAAGATTATAGTCATTGCCTGCCTCAAGCTCGAACTCATCAGGAGTCTTTAATTCATCTTTAGCAGATGAAATCTTACTCATAATTGCACGCTCTTTAAGCATCTTCGTATCTATATTCATCTTCTTACATATATCCTTGATTACAGACTTCTGGTCGTCCGTATCATATATGGTAAAATTATTATCGTATCCAATTCTGTCTATGTATCTTCTTAAAATTCTCACGCATGTTGAGTGGAATGTACTTACCCATACAGCCCCTGCACCTTGTGCCACAGTAGTCTCAACTCGTTCTTTCATCTCTCTTGCAGCTTTATTAGTAAATGTAATTGCCATAATATTATATGGGTCTACTCCGCATTCTTCTATTAAATATGCAATTCTGTTCGTAAGCACACGCGTCTTTCCAGAGCCTGCCCCGGCAATAATAAGCAGCGCACCATCTGTATATTTAACTGCCCTTTTCTGGCTGTCATTCAAATCTTCTAATCTCATATACCCACCTTCATGCAAATGTGAAATCTATATTCACCTTATTTCTGCCAACTACCACATTATACAAAAACAACGGGATGTTGCCAAGCCAATATGACAACATCCCTGATTGTTATTTATTAAATTCACATATTACTAATTGTCAGCTTATGCAAGCTTTGTTCCACAGTTAGAACAGAACTTAGCGCCATTAGTTGGTGTTCCACAGTTAGGACAGAACTTAGGTGCTGTGCCACCTGACACATTTGTATTATTATTCATTGCAGTATTCATGTTATTCATCATCTGCTGTCCAACCTGCATTCCCATCTGGAGCTGCATCATATCACTGGCAATATTCGAACCGCCTCTTGAATTGCCGATACTATCAGCCATAGCCATCTGTGTATATCTGTTCATATCTCCAACCATTGCCTGAGAAGCTGCCTTATTAGTCATCTTCTGTACTTCTTCCGGATAAGAAAAGCTTGAGATAGTAAAGCTTGTTATTGTGATTCCTAACTTGCTCATCTCCATATCAAGGTCTGTCTTAATACCCGCTGAGATATCATAAGCATTAGCCTGAAGATTAAACATATCCTTGCCTTCTTTAGAAATCCATTTCATAAGAAGCTGGTCAAGAACTGCTGATATTCTTTCCTTAACATCTGCAACAGTGTACATCTGCTTTACACCTGCTACCTTGTCTATAAGCGTAATGTAATCAGATACTGAAAATGAGAAGTTACCGAAAGCTCTTATTGGCATTCCACCTGGAAGTGCCTGTGTTGGAATAAGAATAGGATTCTTAGTTCCCCACTTTTCTGTGAATTCCTTAGTATTAACAAATAAAACTTCTGCTCTTACTCCACTGTTGAAGCCAAATTTAAAGCCTTTAAGTGTTGATAAGAATGGAATAATCTGTGATTCAATATCAAAGCTTCCCTCGTCCTTAAAAATGCCTTCAATCTTACCATTGTACATAAAGATTGCATCCTGGCCGGCGCGGATAATCAGCTTACTGCCTTTCTTGATTTCTCTGTTGGTCCATTTCCAGAAGATTATATCATCTCTGTACTCTTCCCATTCAACTACATTGGCAAACTGCCCTTTGAATAATCCCATGTTCCCTCTCCTTATCTATGTATTGCTTATCTTGTTATAAATATGCTTCTGAATTATAAGCCCATCTGAGCCTTAAGTGCTGCTAATTCATCATCAACTGCTGTGTTAGCCGGCTCTGCATCATACTTAGCTGCAAGACTGTCAACATCTGCCTCAAGCTGTGTCTGGTTAAGCTCTGCCATTGCATTAGCTTGGTCAAGCATCTTATTAGCCTTAGCTTCCATCTTACTGAACGCATCCATGCTTGTTCCAACACTATTAACACTTGAACCAACCTTGTTAATTCTCTCCTGAGCCTTAGCTGCTGCAACCTTAGCCTTAACTGCATCTCTTCTTGCTTCAAGAGACTGGATATCCTTGCAGAGCTTATCATGCATCTGACGCATCTTAGCTGCATTGTCTGCTGCAATATTATATGTCTGCTGTAATGTAGCCTGCTTAGAAACTAACTGCTGCTTCTTCTCAAGGAATGTTCTTGCATCTGCCTCATTGCCAGCCTTAAGAGCCTTTTCTGCATATGACTGATACTTGGCAACATCTGCTGTGCATTCATCAAGCTCTCTTTTACATCTTGTCTCCTCAGCCATAACTGAAGCTGTCTCTGCCTTAACCTTTCCAAGGTCGCTCTCAAGATTTCTCATGTACTGGTCAATCATCTTCTCTGGATCCTCACACTTATCAAGAAGTGCATTGATGTTAGCGCTCATAATGTCCTTGAATCTTGTTAAAATACCCATAATAATCCTCCATTCCTGTGCCGCTTTCTGGCACATATCACCCTCTGGTGCATCCGAATTCTGTCTCCCAGAATTCTTAAAAAACCTTTTTCATTATAATATATCAGGAGCAAAATGTCACGAATATTTGCTCCTATGAAACATATTTTATATTGCTGTAATAAATATTAAAATATCATAATATGCACAATACACTATGCTAAAGTTCATTATATTATTCCTACTTGAAATGTGGTTTTAAAAACTATATAATATAGCTTAAGCATTAATATAAATGTATTCTCTCATGAATACGCATTTTTAAAGAAATGAGGAACATATGAACAACGATATTAAAGAGCTTATGAGCGGTATTCTTAAAGATATGTCCGCTCTTAACTATATAAAACCCGGAGATGTGCCTAACATCAATCTGTACATGGATCAGGTTACAACATTTATGTATGAACATCTTCACGATACAAAGCGTACCACTGATGATAAAGTACTAACCAAAACGATGATTAACAACTATGCCAAGAACAATCTGCTGCCATCACCAGTTAAGAAAAAGTACTCTAAGGAGCATATATATATCCTTACATTTATCTATTACTTTAAGAACATTCTCTCAATAAGTGATATACAGAAAATGCTCAATCCTCTCACTGAGAAATTCTTTGATGAAGGTTCCAAGCCGGATCTGGATTATATATATAAAGAGATATTTTCAATGGAATCCTCTCTTGCAAGGCCCTTATCTAAAGATATATTTGCAAAGTCTGAACAGGCAAGCAATGCATTTACCGATGTAAAGGATGATGATGACAGAGAATTCTTACAGTTCTTCAGTCTTGTATGTCTTTTAAGCTTTGATGTATACATGAAGAAGAACATGATTGAAAGTCTGATTGATGATTACTCTGCCAAGCATGCGCCAAAGCAGCCTGAGAAGTCTGATAAAACAGACAAAAAGAAATAATCCGTATAAATTAAGGGAACTGCCAGTACTGACAGTTCCCTTTTACATTGCTTCATATATTACTTATTATCTTCTGACTCTTTCTCAAGCACGCCAAGTCTTTCAAATACTCTGTCATACCCGTCATTACCATAATTAAGCGAACGGTTTACCCTGCTGATTGTCGCAGTAGACGCACCTGTCTTCTCCGCAATATCAAGATATGTCCTGTGTTCTCTTAACATCTTGGCAACCTCAAATCTCTGTGACAGGGATAAAATCTCGTTAATTGTACATACATCCTCAAAGAAATCGTATGCTTCATCTAAATCCTTAAGACTTAATATTGCCTGAAAAAGCTGCTCAACAGCCTGTGTCTTTAACTTATTATTCATAATTGTCCACCCCGGTTTTCCAAAAATAACATTGGCTTATTACTTTTAAATTTTAACACAGTGAAGTTTTAAAGTAAAGACATTATTCACTTCTTAATGCCACAACAGGGTCTTTTTTAGCTGCAAACTTTGCTGGAATAAGTCCGGCAATAAATGTAAGGAACATGCTTATTATTATAAGTATTACTCCTCCTGCAACCGGAAGCTGTGCAACATTGGAAATGTCTGTAAGGTGCTTAATCAACGCATTTGCAGGTATGCACAGCAATAAAGTTACAACAATGCCAAGTGCGCCTGAGACAAAACCTTCAATAAGTGTCTCCGCATTGAATATTCTTGAAACATCTTTCTTAGAAGCACCAATACTTCTTAATACACCAATTTCCTTAGTTCTTTCAAGTACTGAAATGTATGTGATAATACCTATCATTATTGAAGAAACTATAAGTGATATTGCAACAAATGCTATTAATACATAAGAGATTGCATTAATAATTGTACTCACTGAAGACATCATTATTCCAACATAATCTGTGTAGTTAATAACATTTTCTTCTTTGCCATCGTCCTGCTGTGACTTATTATAGTCCTTAATAATATTCTGAACCTTCTCTTTAGAATCAAAATCAGTTGCATATATATCTATCTGTGAAGGTGTATCAAGGTCTGTAATTCCAAGCTTTGACTTATTGCTGTCTAATGTTGCATCTGTTGTTCTAGCCTTTAGTGACGCTGAGAAAAGCTGTAGTATCTGGTCATCGCTCATTCCACTTGTCATTGCCTGCATCTGGGTGCTTTCCTCTGGTGAAAGTGTTGCCATATATGCATTTACATCGTCCATTGTAATCTCTGTATTCCTGTCATTGTCAAATGGAACTCCTGTAAATACATCAACGCTTGTATCAGCAAGCTGTGCCTTGGCAATCTCACTATTCTTTACTTCTTCGATAATGTATTCAGTAAGCTTTGCTGTATAACCAATTCCACTTGAAATTGAAGTGCTGACTGCGTCATCATTAGGTCGGATTATTCCACATACTTTAATATCAGTTCCGTTATTTACAACATTTGTCATATACTTATCATCTTTGCTGTAATCATCCCATGTACCGGTCACATCATTGTACTTATACATGTCCGTAGGCATAACAAGCTTAAACTCTGTATCAAGTATCTCGTCAAATGTATAGCTTATATCCTTTTCTGTTTCGTATGATTCACCAACCATCATTTTCTTAAAGAGTGTTCTTACTTCCTCAGGGTCTTTAAGTCCTAATGAATAAAGTGTATAATCATCAACCTCGTTATTCTTATCGACAACCAGCACAACCTCGTTGTAATTCTCTGGCCAGTGTCCTGCAAGTACATCATACTGCTCATCAAGAACCTGCTGGTTTCCTAAAAGCTGGTTCCACACACTGCTGTTAGAAAACATTCCCATACCCATGCCTGATGACATTGCGGAAGATGTGCTTGTTGCACCCTCACCATATATCGAATCAAACATTGTGCTTGGATTTAACTGTTCAACACCGTTAGAAGTATCCTTCATATAAATGTTAAGAGGAACATCATATGAATACTGGATATCACTTACATATGACTTAATGTCAGAGCCGCCGTTTTCAATGTATTTCTTAAACTCTGAAAGGTTATTGCTCTTAACCTCCTTTACCATGGTATTAATCATATCACCCATGATATCGTTAGAATATATCTTAGTCTTGTCTTCATGCTCTGCTGAATCAGAATTGCCCGTCATGCTTGTAACCATACTGCTTATATCAATCGACTCTGCCTGAAGTGTTATAGGATAGCTTGAAAGCGTGTCTCTCTGAACCCTGTCAATGTATAACTGGATACCATTTGAGATAGAAAGAATCATTGCAATACCGATAATTCCTATGCTTCCTGCAAATGCAGTAAGAATCGTTCTTGTTTTCTTAGTCATAAGGTTATTAAAGGAAAGTGAAAGCGCTGTAAAGAATGACATAGATGTTTTCTGCTTCTTTCCTGACTTTTTATTCTTCTTTTCTGATGTCTTAACCTTAGCAGCCTCTTTAGCCCTGATATCAGCTTCCATATCTTCTAACGTATATGGATCAGAGTCATCTGTTATCACACCATCCAATAATTTGACTATTCTTGTAGAATAATTTTTGGCAAGCTCCGGATTATGAGTTACCATAATTATAAGTCTGTCCTTTGATATCTCCTTTAAAAGCTCCATAATCTGGATACTTGTCTCTGTATCAAGCGCTCCTGTAGGCTCATCAGCAAGCAGGATATCAGGATTATTTACAAGTGCTCTTGCAATAGCAACCCTTTGCATCTGTCCACCTGACATCTGATTAGGCTTCTTGTGAATCTGTTCACCAAGTCCAACCTTCTCAAGTGCCTCTATAGCTCTTCTCTTTCTCTCTGTCTTAGATACACCTGAAAGCGTAAGTGCAAGCTCCACATTAGATAAAACTGTCTGGTGCGGAATCAGATTGTAACTCTGAAACACAAAACCAATAGAATTATTTCTGTAAAAATCCCAGTCTCTGTCCTTATAATTCTTAGTTGACACTCCATTTATCTTAAGGTCGCCGCTCGTATACTTATCAAGTCCGCCTATAATGTTAAGCATAGTAGTCTTACCACAGCCGGACTGTCCAAGAATCGACACGAACTCGCAATCCCTGAACCTAAGATTAATGCCCTTAAGTGCACTCACAGTAGTCGAACCGGACACATAGTCTTTCTTTATATCATTTAATTCAAGCATCGGATACTCCTTTTATTTTATTGAGATCTGCGGATTGGGAACTTGTCTGCATCCTTCGACTTGCGTACATGACGTTGTGGCATCTGACTATAGCATACGCTTTTAGGAATCCTGCGCTTAGTGTAACTAAATGCCGCTATCTACAGAGTTTATTACGGTGTGTCAAATCAAACGCGCTTCGCTTGAACGAGATTTGACGCACCGCCCTCATGTATATAGCGACATTAAGTTACACACAGCTCGAATTATTCAAGCGTATGCTATAGTCAGACACCGCAACTGATATACACAACATTTAAGATGCAGGCCAATTCCCAATCCGCAGCCCTCAATTAATATACACCATGGAAAGCTTGGCTTGCAATTTATTCCAGTACATTTTATACTAATATTGTTTTTTGTTTATAGAAATATAATACTTTATAGGAGTCTATGTGAAACATTTTATCAGATTAAAATTACGGAAATTAACAGCCGCTAGTCTTACATTTATAATGGCAGCTACATTTGCTGTTCCATTCTTTGCTTATCCGGACTGGCTTATGGCTGATACGCAGGATGACCTCGACGCTGTTAATAAACAGCTTGAAGAATTAAGGAATAAACAGAGCGAACTCAATGCATCTTACGGAGAGCTTAACGAGAAGCTGTCTGCTTCCGGAGAGAAGCTTTCTTCTATTGAGGATGCAGTTAATGCTAAGCAGTCAGAGATTGATGCTACCAATATCCAGGTTGCTGATATGCAGGCAGAGATTGACCAGCAGTATGCCGCCATGAAGCTCCGAATCCAGTTTATGTATGAGAATAATAATGCTACTATTCTGTCAACGCTTCTGTCAGCTGAAAGCCTTTCTGACCTTTTATCCAAGTCAGAATATATCCAGCAGATTTCTAATTATGACCACCAGAAGATGCAGGAATTAAGTGACCTCCTGGCTTCTCTTAAAGAAACTCAGGCAAAGCTTGAACAAGAAATGGCTGAACTTGTCACTCTTAAGGATGATGCCTCCCGCGAAGCTGATAATTTTGCTGCGCTTCTCTCACAGTGTCAGACAGAGCTTGACACTACAAGTGACAGCATTACTGATGCAGAAGCACTTGCACTCGAATACGAAAAACAGATTGAACAGGAAATGTTAGAGCGTCAGCGCCGTGAAATGGAAGCTCTTGAAGCTGCAAAAAAAGCACAGGAAGAGGCTGACAAAGTCAATAACGCCGGTAATACAGGCAATAATTCATCTTCCGGCTCTGCTATGGTTAACCAGAACGCTCTTAACAATGTTCTTAAGAATCACACTGCCGAAGATGTTGCAATGCTCGCAGCAATTATTGAATGTGAAGCCGGCAACCAGTCATATGAGGGCAAATGTGCTGTAGGAAGTGTTGTTATCAACAGAGTTGCTGACCCACGCTTTGCCAACAGCATAAGTGGCGTAATATATGCACCTTATCAGTTTTCACCTGTTGCCAGCGGCCGATTTGCAATAGTCCTTGCAAGAGGTGCAAATGCAGCCTGCACCCAGGCAGCCGTTGATGTGCTTAACGGTTATATCAATATTAACGCACTATATTTTCATGTATATGACAGTTCTGTCGATGTGGGCGGAACCGTTATCGGAGATCATGTATTTTACTAACTCATTAAATATACCAAGGGGAGAATTATTAACTATGAAGAAAGCAACTAAAGCATCTGATAACAAATATTATCAGGCAAGATTTTCTGCTGCACAGAAAAATACTGACTTTGAAAGCCGTGAAGCAGCTTCAGATGTCGTAGGTATAGACAGAACAAGACTTGCAAGAATTGAACTTGGCAATGTAACACCTTATGCAGACGAGGTTGTATCTATGTCAAAATGCTACAACGCTCCTGAACTCTGCTACAATTACTGCTCAAGCGAATGTCCGATTGGAAGGCTTACAATGAAGGAAGTCGAGATTAATTCATTTGACAGATTATCATTAAAAATGCTTGGTTCTTTGAATGATATTGAAAACCTGCGTGCTTCTATTATCAATATCTCTGCTGATGGACAGGTTGATATTGGAGAACAGGAGGAATTCAAGCAGATACTTGAATCCCTCGACCTTATTTCCAATAATGCGAAAGCCCTTGAATTGTGGGCTAAGAAAAACATTAAGAATATTTAACGGCTGTATCTTACATAATCTACCGTAACAAAGCCTTTGTTTGCACTATTGGCAGAATTATCATGTGATACATATACACCGCTCTTTACACCAACCCATCTTCCGGCTTTGGCAATAACGGAAACAGGGCTGGTGTATTCTTTTCCGTCTGTGCTTATCTCTATTGTTACTGTCTCAACAGGTGCTTCCTTAACAGGAAATCCACCCTCGACATGATCTTTAGTTCCTGTCTTTTTAACTGTGTATCTGAAATATATTTCCTTAAGATTATCGTATGAAGCAAGCAATTCTTTAGTCTCTTTAGTATAAGCCTGGTCACAGTCAAACTGCTGCACACCCTTTACTGCATACACTTCCATCTTACCGCCTTTAACAGTCACATCTGCTGCCAGATAATCCATTCCCATATGAATGAATCCGGCATTATCACCATCAGCCATTCCGCTGATATTCATCTTAGTAATACAGCTAAATTCCGGTGCCGGCCACTTCTGCAGGAGAAGATTTCTGTAATCGCCAATTGGTCTGTTTGATGCTCTGCCAACCGCATTAAGCTTTATATAAGAACCATCATCAGACACATTTCCGCTTTCATCAATACCAAACTGTGCCCAGTCACTATCAGGATTGGCGTTCCACTGCCACTGCAGTCCCAAGCTATCTTCTGTGAATTCATCTGTAGTATCCGGCTCACATATCTCATAAACTGCACCGACATCAGGTTTTTCGTACTCCATCACAGGCTCGCCGTAATCATTGCCATCTTTCTTAACTCCAATTACAGGCCAGTCATTTTCCCAGCTCATTGGCTGCAAATGTGTTATTCTGCCCGCTGCGTACACATCCTGAAAATGTATAAACCAGTCCTGTCCTGTAACTGTGTCAACCCATGCACCCTGATGAGGTCCATTTACAGGAGAATCTCCTTGTCTCATAACCACTTTATACTCATATGGTCCAAACACATTTTTCGACCTTAACACTGTCTGCCAGCCTGTCTTAACACCGCCAGCCGGTGCAAATATATAATACCATCCGTTTCGTTTATACATCTTAGGGCCTTCTATTGTAATCTGGTCATTTAAGTTACCGTCAAATATAATCTTTTCCTCACCTGTAAGCCCCATTCCATCAGGCTGCATCTCTACCATATGAAGCACACTCTTGTATCCGATACGGCTCTTGGCAACTCCTGCAACAAGATATGCCTTTCCGTCATCATCCCAGAATGGGCATGGGTCAATCCAGCCTGCGCCTGGTCTTATATTCACTGGCTTACTCCACTTACCATAAGGGTCTGTTGCTGTAGTCATATATATTCCTTCATCCGGCATTGGAAAGCACACATAATATGTACCCTCATGATATCTTATGGCAGGTGCCCACACTCCGCATCCATGAATTGGATTTCTGTATCTGAATTCTGGAACTTCAGGCAAAATGTAGTTAACAACCTTCCAGTTTACAAGGTCCTTAGAATGAAGCAACGGCATAGCCGGAGCATTAGAAAAGCTTGATGATATCATAAAATAATCATCACCGACACGGATTGCGTCCGGATCTGAATAATCAGCGTAAAGTATAGGATTCTTGTATCGTCCATTTCCTAAATCTGCTGTCCACATATATGACCTCTTTCTGCCAGTTTACGGCTCAATAATTTATTTCTGCTTATGCAGATATTTTTCTGCTATCATATTACAACAGTTAAATAAGAATTTCCAGTACTTTTGTAAAGTTATTTTGCAAAAGTTTTTTGGTTGACATTTTATTATTAAGTATTCTGCGCTTAAACCGATATTATATATAACCGTGTTCATTGCTGAAGATGAAAGGCGGGTATACTTATGATAATTGCAGACAGTAACATGAGTATGTCTTCAAGAAGACACTACTCACAAAAGGTATCAAGCGGCATGGTCGCAGCCGGCAGCTCTGGTAACTCCTTTAGTTTTGGAATGAGCCAGGCAAGAAGCAGCTTAAGCCAGAAAGAATCATATTTTAGTAATTCTTCTGATTCTCCGGACAGAAAGTATGACGACATGTTTCTGATGATGCCACTCTACAATCGTTCTGGCAGACTTAATGTCCCGGACGATTCTTCTAAAACGGATTTGGCTGGTGAGGAATTACCAGAAGGCACGGAGGCTTTAACACCTGCTTACAACAAAGCCAGCTTAGTTTCTATGCGGCAGAATGTAAGCTTCAGTTACACAGAAATAACAAGAAAGGTTTATATGTCCCTGTTGGATTTTATTCAGTCTCTGTCTTTCCGTGGAATGTTTCATGATACTGACAGTTTATCCTGCAATTCAGTCTCTGGCACATCTTCATCTGACAAAGCCTCAAAAACCCTTTCTATTACTAACCAGATTTCTCCTACTGTGTGGACTGTAAGAACCAGATATTCTTCAACCTATGAAGAAAAGGAAAGCACTTCATTTTCAACAACCGGAACTGTTAAAACAGCAGACGGCAGGGAACTTAATTTTAATCTTGATATGACCATGTCGCGCAGATACATGGAAGAACACAGCATTGAATTTGTTTCCAGCTTTGACACTGTACTGACAGATCCACTTGTTATTAATCTTGGATGCAATCCTGTTTCTATTTCTGATAAGTCCTTTAGTTTTGACATTGATGGTGATGGTAAAGACGAGACTATTGCACAGATGAATCCTGAAAGTGGCTTTCTTGCTCTTGATAAGAACGGCGACGGAATTATCAATTACGGCAGTGAGCTGTTCGGAACCAAGACCGGTAATGGCTTTTCCGAGCTTGCAGAATACGATTCTGACGGCAACGGCTGGATTGATGAGAATGATGAAGTCTATGACCAGTTAAAGGTCTGGGTTAAAGATGAGAATGGCAAGGACAAGCTCTTATCACTTAAGGAAGCCAATGTCGGTGCAATCTGTCTTGGCAGCTCCAAAACAACATTTCATGTAACTGATGATGATAACAATCTTAAAGCTAAAGTACGAAGCAGCGGCATGTATCTTCATGAAGACGGCAGCGCCGGTTCTGTACAGCAGGTGGATTTTTAATTCTGTATTGGGGATATCTTCGATATCCCCAATATTTTTTGTATCCATTGCTAATGCCTGGGTGCTATTTTTCTCTGTTCGCTGACACAATTCCATTTTTGCGGTTTTTGCCACCGGCTCTGTTTTTCCGCGCTGGCTGCGTATCCCCGTTGGCTCTGTTTTTTCCCACATAGGCTGCGTGTCCCCCGTTGGCTCTGTATTGTATTTTCCGTGATGGCTGCTTGCGACCTATATATTCATAATATTTGCTCTCTTATAGGCATATTTTGCGTTTTTTCAATCCAAAAGCTTCTTCTCAACCTATAAGATTCATTATTTCTATTCCTTAATAGGTAAAACTGCTCTCCACAATCTGAAAATCCACAAAATCACATAAATTTTCCCAAAAATCTTCCTATAAGAGACTTTATTATGCGACTACCTATAGGTATCACGTATTGTCTGCGTATGAAGCTTCCTTTATTTATCATCATATTTTGCCCAGACTTGTTTTTCTCAGCATGTTTGCATATTTTTAATATATCAAGCTGTTGATTTTTATATATTTGTATAGTATATTTATTAAACAGTTTTTACCTGTAATTGCAAAAGGGGGTTTTTAATGAGAGATATACAGAATTATAATATGGAACATGTTGACACATTAGCACCTGACACGATTAAAGAGTCTGTTATGTGCAGGCATTCACAATTGTCTCTTTTACTAGCTGATATACAAGGAAGAATTTCTAATGCTCCTGAAGGTTCTCTGCGAACTGCCAGAAAAGCTCATGGCTGCCAATATTATCATAAGGTTGAAGTAAATGATACCAAAGGAACATATATCAAAAAGCATAACTATAATTTTGCAATTGAACTTGCACAAAAAGATTATGATTTAAGAATTGAACAATGCCTGCTGAAAGAATTAAACTTTCTTGAAGTCATACTTAAGAAATATAATCCATCAGAAATTCAGCATATTTATGATTCACTTAACAGCTTCCGCAAAGAAATGGTTACTCCAGTTTTTGTATCAGATGAAGATTTTACTGCAAACTGGAAAGCCTCAGAATATACTTCTTTAGGATTCACTCCTTACTGTGCTGAATACTATACTGATAATGGTGAACGCGTACGGTCTAAGTCTGAAATTATCATAGCTAACAAACTCTATCGCTATAATATCCCTTATCGATACGAATATCCTCTGCAGCTGCAATCTGGTATCATAACACACCCGGATTTTACCTGTCTTAATGTTAAAACAAGGCAGGAATATATATGGGAACATTTTGGTATTATGGATAATGCAGAATATGCCTGTAATGCCATCAAAAAAATCAGTGATTATGCTAATTCAGGATATGTCCTTGGCAGAAACTTCATAGCAACATTTGAAACCGCTAATACTCCAATCAATGCTAACTGCATAGATTCTTTAATAAAAAGTCATCTCTGTTGATACATGTATGCCCCGCCTTACTTTTATTCTGTAAGGTGGGGCATACCTTCTATAGTTTATCAGATTATATGATTCTTATATGATACCTTTTTATAGTCGCATTTTTGATTTCTTATAGATTGTTCCTTACCAGATTTTCCAAAAATGTTTCTTATTTTCACAAAACATCCCTTAATAAAGACAAATTTTCCTATCAAATAGCTTTAATTCACTATCTGATAGGAAATTATCCTGAATTTTATTAAGATTGTACTGTAAATGACCTATTAATCATGTAAAAAATGTTTTCTTATAGGAAAAACAAATCTCACCAAGATAAAGTCTGTATAATGGTGTAAATTCGATATAATTAAAAAGAGCCAAATGCTCATCTTTCAGTTATAATTAAGTTACCACACAAAACATAATTGAAAGGATAAAACATATGGCTCAATTACATTTTACATTAGATTACAACTTTTTTGTAGGACTTTTTTCAGAATCTAAGGATGATGCCTTTGGTAAACTTATGGAGGCATTGCTCAATCAAGTTCTCCAAGCTGAATCAGCAGAACAGCTTGGTGCTGATAATTATGAACGTTCAACAGAGCGTTCTGATTATCGAAATGGAACCCGCACAAGAAGTTTAACAACGCGTATTGGAAAGATAGAGCTTAAAGTTCCTAGACATCGTAATGTTCCATTCAAAACATGCCTGTTTGAAAACTATCAGCGTAATGAACAGGCATTAATTTCTACTATGATGGAAATGGTTATACAAGGTGTTTCTACTAGAAATGTCAAAAAAGTCACAGAAGAACTGTGTGGCGAAGCTTTCTCAAAATCTACTGTTTCAGAAATTTGTAAGGAATTAGATGTTCCTATTAAACATTTTAAAGAGCGACTGCTTCCAGAACATTATCCATTCATCATTGTAGATGCGATATATTTAAAAGCCCGTGAAGATCACCGGGTTAAATCAAAGGCATTGTTTTTAGCTATAGGAGTAAACAACATAGGCCATAAAGAAGTCCTTGGCTTTGAAGTTTATGATGCCGAGAAAATCAATACCTGGAAAGACTTCTTTGAAAGTCTTAAAAGTCGTGGCTTAAGAGGTGTTGACATTGTTATATCTGACGCACATGCCGGACTTGTTGAAGCAATAAAAGAATGTTTTTCCGGTTCGTCTTGGCAGCGCTGTCAAGCTCATTTCACAAGAAACATTATTGATAAATGTCCTAAGAAATACAGTACTGGTTTAGCATCTGAATTGCGAGATATGTTTAATGCATCTACGATAGATGAAGCAAGGCGACTGAAAGAATGTATATATGATGAATATCAGGATGTAGCTTCCGAAGCGATGGAAATTCTTGATGAAGGATTTGAAGACAGCATTACTATTATGGCATTACCATCAAAATATCGTATAGCTCTAAGAACCAGTAACATAATAGAACGTGAAAATCGTGAAATACGAAGGCGAGAAAAAGTTATTCAGATTTTTCCGAACACAGAATCTATTATTAGATTAATTGGTGCAGTCCTTGAGGATGATCATAATGATTGGAGCATAGGTCATAGACTTTTCGACATGAAGGAATACTATGACAAGTTAAATGCAATTCAAAGGACATTACTAAAGATAAAAGCAGCGTAAACATATTTAATATAGCTGAAAGATGAATTTACACACAAAAATGGACTTGACTCTCACCAAGACATATCTCTTTCCATCTGCACAGAAAACCCGGCTGTTATGTAACAATCCCGCATGTATAATCCTTCCTGACAGCTTTCTAGAAATTCAAATCAATATCTATTCCCTTAATATCCTCATTAAGCAGCTTATTATCTTTCATTATTCTGACTATCTGCTTCTGGGCTTCAGTTACATGGTCGATATCATTGCCTTTGACACTAGCATTCATCTCTAACTTGTCAGCCTCTGCCTGTCCCTCAATAATCTCTTCCTGTTCTTTTCTTTCCTTGCGCTTTTCGTCAATCTTTTCCTGCTGTTCTTCCTGTTTCTTCTCTGCTTCGTCAGCCTTTTCCTTATTCTCTTCTACCTTGTCATCAATGTTGTCTTTACCTTCATTTACAAGCAGATTCTTAACCTCTCCCTCAACAGCACCTATTATCTGGTCCGCTGAGTCCTGTGCCTTTAGCATTTCCTGAGACTTATCCCTGTCGATTTCGGCAAGTGCAATTGAAGCTGTCGTGCATGCAATCTTAAGTTCCTTCTGACCAATTTCATCCTTAAAATGTATCTGTGATGAATTCAGCTTAAGTACTTTCTCCTGATACTCTGTAAGCGGAGTATTCTGTAATTCCTTTAAACGATCAAGTTCTTCCTTTGAAAATGTGTCCTCAGCCGAACCATAACGGTTATTCTGATATTTTTCAAGCAACTCAAGGTCTTTTTGTTCCTGCGAATCCATATCAACCCCATAATCTGCGCGGTAAGCCTCTTTTTCATTCTCCAAATTGCTAACCTTATTCTTAAGTTCTGTGATTTCATCAAGCTTGTTAAGCTTATCGAGCTTCATATCATCAATATTCTTATCTGTCTTATCAGCAGATTTCCATGCGTCAGATATAAGCTTCATTGCCTGCTTTCTTGCCCGTAGCCTCTTGGCATCAATCTGATTGTCTTTATATGGCTTCAGATTAAGTTCCGATGCATTAATTGTTTTTCTGTTCTTGGATTCACCTGTGTTTTCAGCACTTTTTCCTGCATCATTTAACCCCTGTGCAGCCGCCTGATTATTCATTGTACTTCTTATCGTAAGTGACATATGCCCTCCTTGTCATAACCCTGTCCCAAACTCCTTTTCGGGAATCACATTAGTTTAAATATATATCGGCATGCCTCCATTCCATTATTATAGTCGCTTCTTGTTTATAATGAATTAATATGATATATTCTTACTATCAATTGAGAGGGGAGATTACAATGAAATTCGCAAAAGGAACTGACAAAGTACTGACAATCATATACACTGTTTTCAGTGTTTTACTTATTGCCACATTTATATTATTACTTATATATGCAGGAAATCTTATGAACAATGCCGGCGGCAGTATTATTAAAGCTGGCAGCTATTCACCTGATGATTACACAGCAGGATACAGATTTATGGGACATTTGTTTTATGGTGGACTTTCTTTCACAGCATCTGTTGTCTTATATATAATTGCCATATATGCAGCATTTTTTGCTTTACCGCTTATAATAATTACAATATTTGCTTATGTTGGCATGGCATTATATAAGAAAACACAGAATCCAAAACACATAAAGCGCAATCTTATTGTTAAAATCGTATATACCGCAATATGGACAATACTCGCACTTATAATGACAATCAATGACGTTGGATTTGTTGTTATGTTCGTAATACTGGCTGTTGTATTGTCAATTCTTTTCGCCGCATTATACGGCATGACCAATCATGAATATTTTTCCGAATATTAATAATAATGGCAGGACACGGTATTAATCCATGTCCTGCCATATTATATTTAATCTTACAGATGAAGCACTCTCTCCTTAATCTCCTGAGTTCTTCCCTGATTCCAGAACTGTGTTCCGATATATCCGCAAGTTCTTCTTGCGACATTCATCTTATCCTGATTACGGTTTCCGCAGTTAGGGCACTCCCATATAAGCTTTCCGTCATCATCAGTTATAATCTGAATCTGTCCTGTGTAACCACATTCCTGACAGTAATCACTCTTAGTATTAAGCTCTGCATACATAATATTATCATAAATGTACTGCATAACCTTAAGTACTGCCGGGATGTTATTCTGCATATCAGGAACCTCAACATAACTGATAGCTCCTCCTGGAGATAACTTCTGGAACTGTGATTCGAATTTTAACTTTTCAAATGCATTTATCTGCTCAGTTACATGAACATGATAGCTGTTAGTTATATAATTCTTATCTGTTACACCTGCAATCTTACCAAATCTCTTCTGTAAACATTTTGAAAACTTATAAGTTGTTGACTCAAGCGGTGTTCCATAAAGTGAGAAATCAATATTAGTCTCTGCTGCCCATCTTTTACATGTATCATTAAGATACTGCATTACTTTGAGGGCAAATTCTGTTCCCTCCGGATTAGTATGAGTTACACCCTTCATGTAATAAGTACATTCGCAAAGACCTGCATAACCGAGCGAAATTGTTGAATATCCGCCATAAAGAAGCTTGTCAATTGTCTCGCCTTTCTTAAGTCTTGCAAGTGCACCATTCTGCCAGAGAATTGGCGCAACATCTGAAGGAGTTCCCTTAAGTCTGTAATGTCTGCACATAAGTGCTCTCTTACACAGGTCAAGTCTCTCATTAAGAATACTCCAGAACTTATCCATATCCTTGCCTGATGAACATGCAACATCAACAAGATTAAGAGTTACAACACCCTGATTGAATCTTCCATAATACTTTGGCTTTCCTGTTTCTGGATCAATATATGGTGTAAGGAAGCTTCTGCATCCCATACATGGGAAACACTGACCATTGCCATTCGCATCAACCTTTAATTCCTTCATTTTCTTTTCAGATATATAATCCGGAACCATTCTCTTAGCTGTACACTGTGCAGCTATTTCTGTAAGATACCAGTATTTAGAATCCTCGTGGATATTATCTTCCTCAAGAACATATATAAGCTTAGGAAATGCTGGTGTAATATATACACCCTGTTCATTCTTAACACCCTGCATTCTCTGTCTTAATACTTCCTCAGTAACAAGTGCAAGGTCATCTCTTGTCTGACCTTCCGGAACCTCATCAAGATACATGAAAACAGTAACAAAAGGTGCCTGTCCATTAGTTGTCATAAGAGTGATAACCTGATACTGAATCATCTGTACACCACGCTTAATTTCATCCTTTACTCGAAGTTCTGCAACCTCTCTAATCTTTTCTTCGGAAGCATCTATTCCGGTTTTCTCGAACTCATCTCTTACCTGTCCAATAAACTTCTCACGGCTTACCTGGACAAATGGTGCAAGATGTGCAAGAGATATACTCTGTCCGCCGTACTGTGAACTTGCAATCTGTGCAATCGCCTGAGTTGCAATATTACATGCAGTAGAAAAGCTGTGTGGCTTCTCAATCATAGTCTCGCTTATTACAGTTCCATTCTGTAACATATCTTCAAGATTGACAAGACAGCAGTTGTGCATATGCTGTGCAAAATAATCTGCGTCATGGAAATGTATAAGCCCCTGCTCATGCGCATCTACAATATCTGGAGGGAGAAGGAATCTCTTTGTAATATCCTTACTTACCTCGCCAGCCATATAATCTCTCTGAACACTGTTTACAGTAGGATTCTTGTTGGAATTCTCCTGCTTTACTTCCTCATTATTGCATTCCAGAAGACTTAATATCTGCTTATCTGTAGAATTAGATTTACGCACAAGTGCTCTCTTATATCGATAAGTAATATACTTTCTTGCAACTGAAAATGCTCTGAAATTCATAATCTGATTCTCTACAAGATCCTGAATCTCTTCTACGCTTAAAGACCTGTTCATCTCTTTACAAATGCTCTCAACATTATTAGAGATTGTCTCAATCTGTTCCTCTGATAATCTCTCACTATGGACAACTTCCATATTAGCTTTTGATACAGCATCCATAATTTTACTGATATCAAATGTTACCTCTGAACCACTTCTTTTAATAATTTTCATACTTCAAACCCTCACAAAAAGACCATCATATCCCTGTATATACTGCTTTCAGCAATACAGGCTATTTTCCTTTACATTAAAAAAATCTGCTGGAAACGCAGTGTTTATGCTGTTTCCCAAGCAGATTTGATTATACAACATATAGTTTGACAAGTCAATTGAAAACACAATATCTTGTAATAAAAAACTATATATATTAATTCTCATCACATTCAGTTTCAGCCAGAATGTTGATAAGAGAAGCCGTTACAACAGCCATCTCAATCTCATATTCAGCCCACTGTGCAGACTCCTTACAACGGTCAATAGTAAACAATCCTTTCACATTATCTGGTGAACCTATTATGCATTGTACAGTAGAAAACACTCTCTTTTCTCTCATGTCTGTTCCAAATTCAGGTGCAAGGTCTGTCTGCCTTCCGACGAATCCCACAGCAGCATGATTCTTTCCATCCAGAAGCTTCTTAAAACCTTCTGTCTTAACATAATCAGCATTCAGTGAACCGCCAAGCTCAACACCCATATAGTATGCACGGTTCAGATTAGCTCCCCAGTAAAGATTAATGCTGTCCAGTTTAAATGTATCATACATATGATGTATAAGTTCTTTAATAGCTGCTTTGCCATCTCCTGAAAAATTCTCCATAATGCCTGAAAGAAATCTGAGTTCCTTCATTTCCCTGCCATCATTGACATTCTTATCCTTCGCATTAAGAGAATTCTCATATGAATCCTTATGGAGGTCATCCCTGAAGAATACATATCTGTCTCTTCCCTTTTCTTTCGCTACATACAGACAGTAATCTGCTTTTCTGAAAAGTTCCTCATACTCATGTCCGTTGTTAGGACTGTATGCTGCTCCTATAGAACATGTTATCATTAAATCTTCAAAATCATCAACAAATTCCCACTTAATCTGGGTTCTTATCGCACGAAGCATACCCCTTAACGCATGCTCATCATTAATACCATTGAATATAATAACAAATTCATCTCCGCCGATACGTCCTACAACTCCATCTTCGCCTACAACTTCCTTAAGCTTTCTTCCAACCCTTGCAAGCACCTTATCACCATACATGTGACCATATACATCATTAACCTTCTTAAAATGGTCAACATCAAGAACGGCTATCGTAACTCTGTTATTCTGCTCTTCCTTGAGACATTTTACAGCATATGCGGTAATAGTTTTCTTGTTATACACATGTGTAAGAGAATCAAACTGCAATTCTTCTATCATATCAGTAACCTGATTATAATTGCCATGGCTGTCTGCCTCAGGGACAACACGACCTATCACAATCCTGCTTCCATCGCTTTTATTCATTACAGTTCCTTTAAATCTTAAAGTCTCCTTCACTCTTTTATATGTACGCATGCTTGTTCTGAATTTTATAGAAAATGTCTGCGTATAAGAGCGTACTTCTGATATAAAATTAGTAAAGAGTTCCTTGTCATTCTCGTCAATATATCCCTCCGAAAGCATCCTCTTCTTCCATTCATCAATATCAGACTTATATATGACATCTCTTGAGTCAACATCATACCTGTACATACTGAATATGCCATTATCTCTGTTATATGTAAATGTATATTCTCTATCCAGCCCAAGCAGCATCTTATGTTTAGAAACATCATCTCTTAAGCTCTTATTAGCCTCCTCTATAGACTCAACATCAACAAGTTCAATATCTCTCATATGCCCATTGCCCACAGCTCTTCGTTCATACACAAATAAATGATTATATCTTTCTATACCCTGTGCGTTGATAAATTTAAACATTCCGCTCTTAGCTGTTCCATCATACTTCTCTATAAAATCCATCAGTCTTTCTTTATCCTGAGGTGCAACTACTTCTATAAGAGTCTCCTTAATTTCTCCAAAATATTCTTCAAATGCTTTATTCGCAACACTTATAACACAATACTTATCAACAGATGCTATTCTTCTACTCATCTTATGAACAATCTCAAATTTCTCACTGGCAGCAATATAATTATCGCTCATATTAATGTACCTCTTATATTTTTATTATTAGTTATACGTACTTAATCTTTCTACATGTTATAAAAATTATATTATATACATGTCGATTTTACAAGTATAATAGTGCGTTTAATTCAAATTTTTTGGTACTTTAGTACCAATACCAAATATAGTATTTCCTTTTATTAAAAAGCATGTTATAATACAACATATTGTTGGTTTTTACTTAGTAACACTATTATTAAATGTGAGGAGGTCTTTTAATGGAACGCGTAAAGTACAACAGAGTTGAGGTAAGTCACGGCAATACAGCCAAGAAATTTCCTGTGTACGAAATCTATCTTGATGGGGTTATAATTACTAAGGTATCATCTGAGAATGAGGCTTTAGAAATGGTATCACGCTGGCAGAAAAATTACAGATAATATATACTCATAAGTAAGTAAAAGCAGTGCCTGCAATCAATGCAGACACTGCTTTTATAGCATTTTCTTCTTCCTTAATACCCATAAAACTATTATACATATCAGAAGTATTATTCCACTTATTATCTCAAATCCAAAAGGTGTCTTTGCAAACGGCATCCATTCTCCACCTACATTCATTCCATATATACCTGATATTATTGTCGGAATAGCCATCACAATTGTAATTGAAGTAAGGTATTTCATTACATTATTCAGCTTACTGTCAATTACTGATGACATCAGTTCCCTTGTACCATCAATGACATCCCTGTATATCGTGGTCATCTCTATAGCCTGCTGGTACTCGACCATGACATCCTCAAGAAGCTCCATATCTTCAGGATACTGCTCAAGTCTTTTATATCTTCTGAGTCTTTCTAACACAATACTGTTAGCTCGAAGAGATGTTGCAAAATAAACAAGTGTAGATTCTAACTCATGAAGCTCAATAAGATCAGTATCTGACGTATCTCCATCAACCCGCTCTTCTATCTCAATTCTTTTCTTATCAATAAGACGAAGATTAGCCTGATACACAAAAGCTGAACGGAAAAGCATCTGATATATAAAACGCATCTTTTTCTTTGTACTGAACTCTTTCACCTTATTTCTTACAAAATAATTAATAATCGGTGTATCTACCTTACACACTGTAATTATTGCTTCACTTTTAAGGATAATACCAAGAGGAATTGTTGTATACATTTTTTTCTCATGTCTTACCTCAGGTGTAGGAATATCCACAAGTATAACAGTATATCCGTCTTCAAGGCTTATACGCGAACTTTCTTCTTCATCAAGTGCCGATGAGATATCCTCAGGTTCTATTTCAAAGCGTTCTGCTATCTGCTCAAGCTCCTTGCTTGTCGGATCTACCATATTAATCCAGCATCCATCCTGAATATCTGTCAATGTATTTAATACCTGCTGGTCTGTTCTATATATCTCTACCATAAGTCCGGCCTTTCATAATTATTATTTCATCATAGTCGTCCCTGATGCGTCTCATAATAAAATCTCTTAAAGGTTCATCAAAACACCTGTATATATTGTTTACAGCCTCACAATCAAGTGGATTACGCGTAAGAAAATATTGCACATTAAATCCATACATATCATATACTATCTGTAAAGTCTTTACATCTGGTCTTGACAAACCATTCTCTAATGTACAATAGCTTCTCTCTGATATTCCAAGCACATTTGCCATGTCCTTTTTATTCATATCATGTATCCGTCTTATCTCTGTAAGTGTATATCCTGTACGCACATTATCTGGAACATCCAGTTCCATTCCATTAACAATCTCAAGTATCATTCTATGGTAATATGCCACTACCCTTTCTTTCTTATACCCGAATTGAAGCATGCTGTCAAACAAACATAGCAGATTTCTTATAAAAACTTTTTTCCTGAAATCAGGGCATAGTGTGTGCAACTCTGAAAATGGATTATTATTATCTATTCCATGCAGGATATAATCGCTGTTCCAGCCTTCAAGTTTTGCAACCTTCTCTATAATCCTGTATGTAACCGGTTGTGTCCCTGTCTCCAAACGGGCAAGATAGTCAGTACTGACATGCAGCATTTCTGACATTTCCCCTCTGGATAAGCCTTTCATAATGCGGCATTCTTTTAACCTGTCCCCCGTATTACGCATTAAAGCCTCACTTCTTGTCAGTTTTACAGCTTCTTAACCCACATGAGCCGCAATTACCATCACAGCCCTTCCCAAGACCGCTTTTTTCGTGCTTATATGAAACTGCAATATATATGGCAACAACCACAACTAACAATATTCCTGCTGATATAACCTGTCCCATTCTTTATCTCCTTATTAATTGCTCTTATAAGCTTTTCCAATCTCACCAGTAAGTGAAGCAAATATCTTAAGTATCATTGCACGTTCTGATTTGTCAAGTTCCCTGAAAGACTTAAGAACGGCATTAATATTCTTAAACCTGGCTGTACTTATCTCTGAAAGGTTCTTTGCACCACTTGCAGTTACCAGTGAGAATAATGTATCTACGAATTCTGCCCTCTGTTCTCTTGTAAGCCCGTCTATCCATGCGCTCAGTGCTGCATTTAACCTTTTACTCTTAGGACTTAACTCCTGCTCAGTCTCAAAATCTGGTCCTATAACCTGCCATGACATAGAATCATGCTGCATAAGACCTGACTGGCTGCTCTTTACAACCTCATAATCCCCATCATGATTAAGAAGCATTCCAACAACTGAACAATAAGGAACAATGCTCTTAATCCTAGGCAGAATTGCCAGATAATCCGGATGCTTTACAAAATTACTGTCAAATCCCGGACCATCATTATTATAAACAGTAATAATTCTTTTCTTCACTGATGGTCTTGCAAATACTGATGCATATACTGCCAGATTACCACCTTTGGAATGTCCGCCAAGAATCAGCTTTCCTTCTGAACGCTGCACGGTTGTGTCAATATATCTTACCGCATCCTTCTGCGATGGAACAGGGGATAAGAAGCTCATGTTAAAATCCTCTTTCCAGCCCACAAGTGTATCATCAGTTCCCCTGAAAGCAATATACGTAAGTCTGTTATCAATTCTTACATGAAATGCCGCAAACTGTTCTTCTTTGCCGCCATCGACATAATCAACATAATTAGTAAGTATAAGTGAACCAAATCTTTTTGTTGCTGCTGCCTCCCTTAAAAGATACGGAGCTTTTCCTATGAAAGATTTGCATTTCTTAATCTCCTTCTCATCATGGGTATCAAAAAATGTGTCTGCCGCTTCCGCAATTGTAATAGTCTCGATACTTCCTGGTGCCGGTACAATATCAGTAAAATCAACATATGCAATCTGCGCAAGTATTAAATTGTCCACGTCATTAAATGGTGCCTGGCTAAAATCAAGGTCACCTCTCCATTTCAAATAATCAGATACATTACTCATACTTAACCCCTTCTTATTCTACGCATTTTCCTTTCAGAAACCTTCTTGGTTACAAGATCCTTCCATATTGAAGGTGTGAACAGAATTATCAGTGGAAATAACTCCAGTCGTCCGGCAAGCATATCAAACATCAGTACATATTTGCTGAAATCAGAATAACTTCCAAAATTCTGTGTCGGTCCGACAGCCGAAAGCCCCGGACCTATATTATTAATAGTCGCTGCTACTGCAGTGAAATTCGTCACAATATCCTTTCCTTCAATAGATATTAGCAGTAAAGACGCTGTGAATATCATGATAAATGTTATGAAATATATACTCACCGACCTGCATGTTTCACTATCAACAGGCTTTCCTTCTGTCTTAATCACCTTAACACTCTTAGGATGAATATATGACTGAATCTCTCTGAATATTGTCTTTATCCCTATTATAAACCTGGAAACCTTAATTCCGCCACCTGTACTTCCGGCACATGCTCCCACAAACATCAGTACAACAAGCACCGACTTTGACAGTGACGGCCACATATCAAAATCCACTGATGAAAATCCGGTTGTCGTTATAATAGATGCAACCTGAAACATTGACTGTCTCAGTGTAAGTTCAACAGCACCTACACTTCTGTATATATTAACAAATATAATTGCTGTTGCTGCAAGGATAATTCCGAAATAACATCTTACCTCTTCTACTTTAACAGCCTTCTTAAACTGTCTTAGAACAATAAGATAATACGCGTTGAAATTAACTCCAAACAATATCATAAATATGGTTACAACCCACTGGATATAAGGTGAAAAGCTTGTAAAGCTGTCATTTCTGATACCAAATCCACCTGTTCCTGCTGTTCCCATGGCTGTATTAAGTGCATCAAGGAATGTCATTCCTCCAAAAAGAAGAAGAATTGTCTGAAGTACAGTCATCCCAAAATATATAATATACAGTATTCTTGCTGTATATCTGATCTTAGGAACAAGTTTACCCACTGATGGTCCCGGACTCTCTGCTTTCATAAGATTGATATTAGAGCCACCTGTAAGAGGTATTACTGCAAGCAGAAATACCAGAACTCCCATACCACCAATCCAGTGAGTAAAGCATCTCCAGAACATAATGCTCTGAGACAGCCCTTCAACTTCACTTAATATACTTGCTCCTGTTGTTGTAAATCCTGATATTGTCTCAAAAAGTGCATCTGTAAATGAAGGAATTTCCCTGCTTATAAAAAAAGGCAGGCAGCCAAATATACTCATAAGAATCCAGCTGAGTGCAGTTGTAACACACCCCTCCTTCAGATAAAAAACTGTATTGGCAGGTTTTTTAATTGTCATAAGAATCCCACATACAGCACATAATGCCATTGTTATCAAGAATGCAGATATTGCCTTCTCCCTGTATATAACGCCAACAATCACAGGAATGACCATAAGAGCCGCTTCTATCTTTAAAACATGTCCAAGAATATATCTTACTATAGAACTGTTCATATCAATGTTCCCAGCCTTTCCTATCTAAGAATATCAGTTATAGCATCAAACCCTGTATGAGTTGTTACAATAACCACAGTATCTCCAACCATAAGGCTGTCAGTACCACTTGGAATAATAATCTTACCATTACGGTTAATAAGTGCTATAAGCAGATTATCCTTCAGCTTAAGTTCCATAAACTGCTTGCCCGTAACTCCTGATTCCTTATCAACGTTAAACTCTATAGCTTCCGCCTTCTGGTCAAACAAATGATACAAGGTCTGTATGTTATTGCTTCCCATAGACTCCTTCTTAGCTCTTACATAAGCAATGATAGCTTCTGATGTTATATATCTTGGATAAATCACACTGCCAAGATCAAGACTGTTAATAACACTGCTGAATCCCATTCTTGTTATTTTCGTAATACATTTGGCTTCAGATACTTTTCTTGCATACAGAGTAAGCATTACATTCTCTTCATCAATCCCTGTAAGAGGGACAAAGCTCTCCACGTACTCAATCCCCTCTTCTCTTAAAAGGCTCTCGTCAGTACCATCACCATTGATAATAACAGCTCCCGGCAGCTCCTCGCTTAACTTTAACGCGCGTTCCTTGTCATTCTCAATAATCTTTACATCAATTCCCATGTTAAGAAGCTGTTTTGCAAGATAATATGCAACTCTTCCACCTCCGACAATCATGGTACTCTTGACCTGATGTGTCTGAAAACCTACACTTGCAAGAAATGTCCTTGCATTCTTTCTTGATGCAATGAAAGATAACTTATCATCTGCCCTTATAATAAAATGTCCTGATGGAATGAACACCTCTCCATCCCTCTCAACTGCACATATAAGAACCTTAGATGATGAAGCCTTAGATATCTCCGCAAGAGTATGGCCACACATCTGGTTACCCTCAGGGACTTTTATCTTAATCATCTCTGCCTGTCCATGTGCGAATGTTCCAATCTCAAGTGCTGTCGGCATGTAAAGCACACGTGCTATCTCACTTGCAGCCTCAAATTCCGGATTAATAATCATTGCCAGACCTAATCTGTCTCTTAAAAATGCAGCCTCCTGACTGTATTCAGGTGTTCTTACTCTTGCAATTGCCTCACATCTGCCAGCCCTCTTTGCAAGTGTACAGCATAAAAGATTCAGCTCATCAGAATCAGTTACCGATATAAGAAGGTCAGCTGAGTCAATACCGGCTTCTTTCTGAACAGCAAAGCTTGCACCATTGCCCTCAACTCCCATAACATCATATGCACCTGTTATTGCATCAAGCTTAACCCTGTTCTTATCAATAAGAGTAACATCATGGTTCTCCCTGCTGAGTCTCTCCACAAGAGTGGCACCAACCTTACCGCCTCCTACAACTATAATATTAAGTCCGTTCTTTCTGGACTTGTCATTCCCAAACATTCCAATCCTCCTTGTTATTTCGCGTTGTTTTGCGAAGCAAACTATCTACCCATTTCTTTTAATTCTTCAAGCAGTTCCAAATCAGACTGCTGTACCTTTATATTAGATGTTATAGGTGCCTCTTCAGGATTAGTAACTGTAATCTCAATTATAGTTCCTTCCTTAAGACCTCCTGCAAAACATCTGTTAAGAAATGCCACGAACTTCGGATGATTCTTCTGAAACTTGTTCTTGGCACTCATAAGCTTCATAATTGATGCTGGATTCATAATAATCTCCATTCTTTCTAATTCTGCTACTCAGCATGCAAAGTATACCATATTATCAAAAAAATAGAAATCCCTGACGTCCTTTCCCATATATTAATTTTTCAGAAATTAGAATTTAAAATATTTTTCCTAAAAAAGTGTTGACAAAATATCATTTTGCTATTATTATCTTAAATGTGTTTGCGCGAGTGGCTCAGTGGTGGAGCACCTCCTTGCCAAGGAGGGGGTCGCGGGTTCGATCCCCGTCTCGCGCTCTTTTATTTTTATTTTAAAGAGGAAGCCAGTAGATACTGACTTCCTCTTTTTATCATGTCTTTAACAAATATCTTAAATCACTTGATTCAATAATTTTTTTCATATTCTTCTCTGTTGTGAACATCCTTATGGATTTATTATTGCCCTTGCTGTATGGAACAACTTCGCTTTCTCTTGTAGCTTTATTCAGCAACTCTGTAAAATAGTTTTCCCAGCTAAAAAACTCACTGCTTTCAATATAATTATATGGTTCTTTTAGTATATCCAGTATATATGGCTTATTTAAAATGTTTGAATTCAATAGTAACCATTCAAATGATTCTGGTGTAAATAATATGTACCCTGGAATACTATTAATCAATATCATTGTATTATTCATCTCTGAACCATACGCTGCTCCATCCACCACAATTAATGTTACATCTGAATTTGATTTATTTATAATTCTCTTAGATACATTTGTTTTACCATCTGCATGCTCGCATATCATATTGTGTGATATAGCATATTCATTATAAAACTCATATCCCGTTTTTGAATCCTCTGTTATAATATTTGATACCATAACATTTTCTGAAATGTTATCACTTTTATATATGCGTTGCTGCTTGCAAAACATCCTATTTCCTATTTTGTCCGTATTCAATTCATATATCTCATGTATACTATATGGTAAATTACATAAATCCTGTCTTGTTATCAACACATAATAATTATCAGAATTCTTTATAGCCGATGCAAATTCTTCTGTATTGATGAATTTTGCCCCTTCATCCACAAATACTATACTTTGATTGATTTCTCTTAAATCATTCTCCCAGTTCTTCCCTTCAAGAACTACACATGGTTTATCACATGTAATTCTAATGCCGCTGGCTCTGCCATCATCTTCGCCCTCTTAATATATCACTGTTTATCTGTATCAATTCAGGCATAGTATGTACAACCTGATTTGTATTCATAACTTTTATTGTAAATGCTGTTCCAAAGTTCATATTATGAAGTAATCTTATAAATATATCTTTTTCTTCAGCCATCTGTAAAAGCCACTTTACACAATTATCTCCACAAGCTGAAGCATTAATAACCAAATTCGGATTATTATAAATTAACATCAATGTTTTTGCTCCACCTGATAAATCTTTTGGACTTATCTGTCCAAGTATTGGACTTTCTATACAATTCTCTCCAAGCACTTCTGATTTATCTATATCTTTTATTATTTTTCTTGCTATATCTGATGTAATCCATTTTTCATCATATGTATTATTAAAATACATATCAGGATCATATATAAAATCTTCTCCATATTTATCATATAATTTCTGATATGAGCCATATTCTATATTGAGCATCGCGTATTCTCCTTATGTCTAGATTTCTGCCTATTATATCTTTATTTAACATATATTATCATGCTCTTATATTATAATATTAACATAAAAGATTCAACTTTTTTAAATTTGCACTTGACAGATTAATATTTTATGTGTATTATCTTGTTTGTGTTCGCAAGAGAGTTTTCTTGTGAGAAGATTGTGTTTGCGCGAGTGGCTCAGTGGTGGAGCACCTCCTTGCCAAGGAGGGGGTCGCGGGTTCGATCCCCGTCTCGCGCTCTTTTATTTTATAAGGAAGTCAGTATTTATCTGGCTTCCTTTATTTTATTTATGCAAAAAGACATGGCACCACCCGGCACCATGTCTTTCTCTTCGTTTAAGATCTGCTAATAATACGCTGTCACTCATCACTTTACATAAACAGCCACTTTATCTGATACTTTTCCTGAATTGTCGCCACCACCGACTTCCTTGAATCCCACATCAACAATCTCTGTTGTTCCGTCTCCATATGTCACAGTTACACTTAATGTAATCCCTTCATACATATTTTTAACCATCTCATTGTATACCTGACGGTCCTGATACAAAGATTCTTTTTCTAAATGCTTTGAAAACTTTACAATCTGTATGCCCTCGCTATGACTGTTGCCGTTCTCCTCATACTCTTCCCCGATATCTTCAATAATGTAATAAGCATAGCCGTTCTCCGTCTTTTTTCTGAATTTTTCAGAAGATGTCTGATATTCAGAACTGTCCTTGTCAACCTCTTTCATCCTTGCCATATTATATGTCACATCCGAATCATTTCCCATTATAGAATAATTAATCTTTAAGATATCTTTGCCTGTCACATTTATACCAGCCATAACCTGCCCCATCACAGATGAATCTCCAACCTGGCTTGAAATTCCAGCCACAACTCCTGATACACCAGCATTTTTCTCATCATTAGAAAAAATACATTCTGATGTGTTATCAAGCCCGGCTGCATACACATTCATTACATGAGCAATTTTAAATCCAGTCTGCTCTGATGCCAGCTGATTACTGCTCTGGTTTCCGCTTCCTGTTACAGAAGTCTTCAATCCTCTGACTCCCAATACAGCAGTAACAGCCGCTGCTGCCACAAGACCTGCTGCAATTATCTTCTTTACATTATTGCTCTTTTTATGCCTGATATCCGCGCTAGCAGTTTTCTTGTAATTTTCCGCTTCATCAATCATTTTCGGACTAATTCCATTAAGCCCTTCATATAAATCCATTGCCTCTGATTTTTTCATAGATATAAACCCTCGCTTTCCATATATTTTCTTAATTCTTTCCTCATTCTGTGAAGAGTAACTTTCACTGCTGATTCGCTCATGTGCATTCTTTCTGAAATATCTTTAATTGAATCCGAGTACCAGTACCGCCTGAGAAATATAATTCTTTTATTTTTATCAACTGTTTCAAGAAAATGCGATAACATCTCTCCAATATCTTCCTTGTCCAGATGTGTCTGCAATCCGCCATCACCTATGCATTCTTCCAGTTCTTTTGTCAATTCAACAACTTTGGCCTGTCTCTTTCCCGCATTGTTTTTTCTTATCATATCAATCGCAATATTTCTTGCAGATGCCGCCAGAAATGCGAATAAATACTCTGGTCTTGCAGGCGGTATGCTATTCCATGCTTTCATATACGTGTCATTGACACATTCCAGCCCATCTTCTCTTGATTGCAATATATTGGCTGCCAGTGCTTTTAACTTAGAACCATATTTTTCATCAACCACCTTAATTGCATCTTCATCTCTTTGAAAAAATAAATTGATTATCTGTTTATCATCCATTACTGTAAATACTCCATGTTTTTTAAAAGTGTTAACCCTTTCATAATTAGAGACGGATTTTTTTTTGTAATAGTTACATTTATCCCATAAAAAAATTCTGGAAGACGAATTATCTCCCAGAATCATCTTTATATTCACAACACATTAAGCATTACCACTGTTTTAGTAATTCCCCAAACACATCCAGTGCTTCCTGCACAACATCCGGTCTTGTCATATCTATTCCGCACAGCTTAAGAAGCTCAATAGGGTGCATTGAAGAGCCGCCTGACAAGAACTTTCTGTAACCTGCTATAACCTGCTCATCACCTGCAAGTATCTTAGTTGATATTGCAATTGCAGCGGAATAGCCTGTTGCATACTGGTATACGTAGAATGGTGTGTAAAAATGTGGTATTCTTGCCCACTCAAGTGCTATCTCATCATCAATAACCATATCCGGGCCGAAATACTTCTCATTCAGTTTCTTGTACATGGCACAAAGGCTCTCTGCTGATAAAACCTCACCATGTTCAGCCTTTGCATGCGCTTCCATCTCAAACTCTGCAAACATAGTCTGTCTGTAAAGAGTTCCCTTAAACTGCTCAAAGAAATGATTGAGCAGATATCTTTTCTTCTTCTCATCATCAGTATTCTTTAACATATACTGCATAAGAATCGCTTCATTACAGGTTGACGCAACCTCCGCAACAAAGATCTTATATCCTGCATAAATATAAGGCTGGTTTGCATTAGAATAATAAGTGTGCATTGCATGTCCCATCTCATGAATAACCGTAAAAACATCATTGAGTGTATCTGAGTAATTAAGAAATACATATGGGTGTGTGCCATAAGCGCCCCATGAAAATGCTCCCGAACGCTTTCCGGTATTCTCATACACATCTACCCAGCCATTATTGAAGCCTTCTTTAATGTGTGAAACATACTCCTCACCCATTGGTGCAAGTGCCTTCACAACAATGTCCTTAGCCTCATCATAGCTTATCTTCCAGTCAATATCCTCTACCATCGGTGCATATATATCATAAAAATGCAGCTCGTCAACACCAAGTGCCTTCTTTCTTATATCAACATAGCAGTACATTTTGTCAAGATTGTCATTGACAGTCTTAATAAGATTCTTATATACATTTTCCGGAATAAATGAACCATCAAGATACATGTTCAGTGTTGACTTGTAACCCCTTGCGTCTGCATAGAACATTGCCTGCTTGACATTGCCATAAAACGCTGCTGCAATCGTGTTGATATACGCCCCATACTGCTTATACAACGCCTCAAATGCCGCCTTTCTTACAGCTCTGTCATGACTTTCCATAAATGTGGCAAAATTGCCGTTAGTCAGCTCATCTTCCTGTCCATTCTCTCTTTTCACCTTGCCAAACTTAACATCAGCATTGTTAAACTTAGAAAATACCTCATTAGGCACAGTTGACATCTGTGATGCCTTTGCAAGCAGTGCTTCCTCCTTTTCAGAAAGCGTATGCTCTTTCCCTGCGAGGCAGTCATCAATAAAATGCTTATACATTCCAAGCCTTTCATCCTCGCTGATATATTTATCAAGCACATCGGTATCTATTGATATAAGCTCAGGCTCTAAAAATGCATACTTCTCTGACACCTTCATCGCAGCCATCTGGGCTTTCCCAGATATTTCCTGATACTTTGAATTGCCTGTATCCTCATAATATTTCATAAATGCATACACATACACTCTTTCAGTAATGTATTCTACCCGTTCATACTCCTTAAGCGCCTTGTAAAGCATGCCGGCAGACTCGCCCATCCTGCCCTTAAGCTCACTTGGCTGGTCAGTCAGTTCAAGTATACTGTTATAATCCTTCTCCCATGCTTCATCAGAGCTGTATAAATCACTCACAGCCCATTTAAACTTATCATCAATCTCACTTCTTGCTGGCATAACAATCCTCCATTCATATTAACCTGCGGTAATATCCGCATTTATAAATAAAAGCCTGCAACAACTCATGCGCTGTCACAGGCTTATCATTCGTATTAATCAAGTTCTGGCAGATAAGCAGATGTCGCTATCGCAAGTGCACCATGTCCTATGTGGCAGGCAACTGAAAGTGAAAGTGGATCCATGTGGAAATCAAACTGCGGAAAAGTCTCTTTAACTAACGCAGCCCATTCCTCTGCCTCCTCAGGATTACCTGAATAGGCAACCTCCATATGCATCTTTCCATCCTTTGCAAACTCTGCAAATCTTGTATCTAAATCATCCTGCATTGCCTTAAGCATAATCTTCTTCGCAGAAGCCTTACCTCTTGCCTTGGCAAATGCATCTAGCTTCTCACCCTGAATCTGAAGCACAGGATTAAGCTTTAACATAGTTCCAATAGCAGCTGCCGCAGGAGTTATTCTTCCGCCCTTCTTTAAGTACTTAAGAGTATCAAGTGTAATATATATGCTTGATTCCATCTTATGTTTCTCAAGAATCTCCTTAATCTCTGCCGCAGACTTACCTCTCTTAGCAAGCTCCTTCGCATCAAGAACAGACTGTCTCATGGTTACAGAAATTCTCTGGTTATTGACAACCTGAACCTTTCCATCATAATCATCAGCAACCATAGTAGCTGTCTGACATGTTCCGCTGAGCCCGCTTGACATAGGAATATATACAAGTTCATCATATTCCTTTAGAAGCTCATCAAATGCGTCCTGCATCTCACCAATAGAAGGCTGTGAAGTAGATATATCAGCATCCTGCTTTAACTTCTCGTAAAACTCTTCCTGTGTAAGATTAATATCTTCAAAATACTGTTCTCCATCTATAAAGAACGGCATTGGTATAACTTTAACTCCAAGCTCCTTAGACTGAGCCTGTGTAATTCCACTGTTACTGTCTGTAAGTATGGCAACTTTACCCATGTAAATCCTCCCAATAACCTATTGCTGATAAATCAATTATTTTGTTATACTGATGTATATACCTTTATATAGTAAGGCATTTTGACACTTTTGTAAACAAATGTTTCTTATTTCAAAGTAATATTTTTATAAACTTTTATTGGAGAACCACTATGAAATATATTGAGATTGACTATCTGGACAGCATTTTAATGAATGCTCTTGAAGAACTTATTAACAAATGTGACGGCTACGAGCCTTATTACTGTGATTCCCATAACGACAGCTTTATCCAGTGTGCGCTTGTTGATGAAGATGCAGATTCACCTGTAATGTATGGCTTTATTGGACTGCTTATCAATGATGAATGCGGGTATGTTGAAGTTTCAGGTCTTATAGCTCCTGATTTTCGCCATAGAGGACATTTTCGTAATATGCTATCCATCTGTTGCAGAAAGCTTAAAAGCAGCTCTGCTGGCAATTTAGAGCTTATTGCACCTATAAGTAGGGAACTGCTTAACAGCTCTGTATGTGGTGATGTATGTTTCTACGAATATCTGTACCGGCTTGATAAAGCACATTTTAACTTAAAATCAATACAGGCTGCAGAACCTGACAATGCCGAATACTATCTTGAGGGTGATGATTATCTTATGTATCTGCCGGAATATAAAGAACCTGTGGCACTTCTTTATCTTGATACACAGAACACATTTGTCAATGTATACGGCGTATTCGTTGATGAGAAGCTTCGTGGGAAAGGCATTGGTACATGCCTTATGAAGCATTTTCTTAAAGACTACTTTAACATTGCTTCACTTCCACTCGTACTTAATGTAACAAGCAATAACAGGGCAGCTGTGGCATTATATAAAAAATGCGGCTTCGCCGAAGCAAGCCGCATTGAATATCATTATATTAACTGTTCTGACAACTAGTTCTTAGCCGCAATAACATCTCTCATATCGTACATTCCAGCCGGCTTTCCTGCAAGGAACTTGGCAGCCTCAACTGCACCCTTTGCAAATACAGCCTTAGAATGTGCGGTATGCTTGAATTCTATAACCTCGTCTTCTCCAGCAAAGATTACTTCATGCTCTCCAACAATAGTTCCGCCTCTTACGGCACTGATTCCGATTTCCTTAGGATCACGCTTCTGTCTTAACTGGCTTCTGTCATATCTGTAGAAATAATCATCATCAAGCACTTCCTTCATTGAATCTGCAAGTGCAAGAGCTGTTCCACTTGGCGCATCAAGCTTCTGGTTGTGGTGCTTTTCAACTATCTCAATATCAAAGCCTGCTGACGCAAACACTTTGGCAGCATCCTGTAAAAGCTTGAATAATGTATTGATTCCAAGTGACATATTAGCTGAACGTAATATTGCAACACTCTTTGATGCTTCATTGATTGATGCAATCTGCTCATCGCTTAATCCTGTTGTACATATTACAGCAGGAATCTTAGTTTTCTTAATATAGTCAACAAGTGTATCCTCTGCCTTAGCTGATGCGAAATCAATAATAACATCTGCTTCAACATTACATTCTTCTAATGAAGCAAATACCGGATATAAGTTATGTCCGTCATCACGAAGGTCAATTCCTGCTACTATCTGTGCATTAGCATCGTTAGCAACTATTCCTGTAATGACCTGTCCCATATGGCCGTTACAGCCATGCATAATTATTCTTGTCATGTTCATTCTCCTGTCAATTAAAGTATTCCGTAGTTAACCATTGCTTTCTTTAATCTCTCAAGGTTAGCCTCTTCCATCTCGCATAATGGGCTTCTGAGTGGTCCCATATCCCATCCCATAAGGTTAAGTGCATGCTTAACAGGAATTGGATTAACCTCACAGAATAATGCATCTACAAGCTCTAATGCCTTAAACTGTAACTGTGCAGCCTTAGCAACATCTCCAGCTGCAAATGTAGCGCAGATATCATGTGTCTGCTTAGGAGCAACATTAGATAATACTGAAATTACACCCTTTGCTCCAATTGACATAAGAGGAACAATAAGTCCGTCTTCACCTGAGTACATATCAAGTCTTCCCTCAGCTAATGCCATTGTCTTGCTCTCCTGTGCAAGATTACCTGTTGCAGCTTTAATAGCAACGATATTGTCAACATCCTTAGCAAGCTTAGCTGCTGTCTCTGGCTGGATATTGCAGCCTGTTCTTCCTGGAACATTATACATAATGATAGGAAGGTCTACTGACTTCGCAACTGCTGTATAGTGCTGGATAAGACCCTTCTGTGTTGCTTTATTATAATATGGTGTAACTACGAGACATCCATCAACTCCTGCCTTCTGTGCTTCCTGTGAAAGCCATACAGCTGTTTCTGTGCAGTTAGAACCTGTTCCTGCAATAACAGGAACTCTTTTCTTCACATAATCAGCAGCAAATCTGATTGTTTCTACATGCTCCTCATGTGTAAGTGTTGATGCCTCTCCTGTTGTTCCACAGATAATAATTGCATCTGTTGAGTTATTAATCTGGTAATCAAGGAATTCTCCAAGCTTATCGTAATTAACTTCTCCATTAGCTTTCATTGGTGTAATAATCGCTACACCGGCTCCGGTAAATACTGACATACCATCCTTCTTTCCGCTGTTAACAGCTATTATTATGTACATGATTCCTGTCTATTCTCATCGCTACCCATGTGAGTAGCTCAACAACATAGAAGAGCCAATCTGCTCAAACAGACTGGCTCTTAAAGAAATCATAGTAATAGTCCTTTAAGTAGCTCTCCATCTATTCGATGACAGTCGTAAAACTATTAATCCTACGCCCAGTAAGACTGCTCCGGAAACAATCCTCTTCGGCACTTTCCCCTTTTACTATCCTTCATATGTCTTCCGGGACATCAGGATAATTACTCTTGAATCGTGCGACCTCTACCTGCTGCAGGGGAAACCCTTACAGTTAATGTGACTATATCACTCTGATAATGTTATGTCAATATATATCCTTAAACTAAAGAACATAAATGTTGTCTTAATTATTCCTCATCTTCAACAAGGTCAATCTTGCTTACTGATACCTCATAAGCAACTCTTCTCTCAACCTCTTCTTCTCCTATTTTCTTAGTGTACTCTCTGCTCTGTACACGTCCGCTAACCTGAAGATGTGCACCTACTTCAAGACCTCCTGCAAATCTTGCATTTCTTCCCCATGCTATACATGGTATGTAATCCGACTTGCCATATGGTCTGTTTACAGCCACTAAGATATCTGCAATTTCTCTTCCTAATGGAGTTTTTCTATAAATAGGAGGCTTGCATACATATCCGTCAAGGAATATCTGGTTGGACTTAGACTGCTCTTCAGGCATCTCGTCATCTTCTAAGAATCTTAATTCTCTTACAAATATTGAGAGCACCAGCTTATTCTTAGTTCCTTCATGTCTGTTATAAGAACGGAACTGTCCTGCAACCTCAATCTTCATTCCTCTATAATCCTTAGTAACATCAATAAGCCTTTCAGATATCATAAGTGGTATGACATCTACCATATCACTTAATCTGTTCACTGATACATTAGCAATATAGAAGCCCTCTCCAAAGACCTCATGGCTGAAAGTGAACTCTGAGACAATCTCTCCAATGATACACACTCTGTTGTTTTCAATTACTTTATCAAGCATTCTGTATTTCTCCCTTCTTTGCCACCTTATTATCAATGTGTTGTGGCATGTGCTTTGTTTTCTCTAATATGTATATGATGTCGTTTTCGCAAATATTACAAAAACTTTTTGAATAATATGTGTTCAAAAAATAAAAAAATTTTTATATATTTAGTATTGTTTTTTAAGAATATTGTGATAGAATATAAAAGTTGCTAATCATAGAAGATATTTTAAGTTTAATTCAGGAAGGACATTATTAATGAAAACAAAGCGTGAAGATATTCGTAATATTGCAATTATTGCCCACGTTGATCATGGTAAGACAACCCTTGTTGATGAGCTGTTAAAGCAGAGCGGAACTTTCAGAGCTAATCAGGAAGTCGCTGAACGAGTTATGGATTCCAATGATATCGAAAGAGAAAGAGGAATCACTATTCTTTCTAAGAATACAGCTATCACATATAAGGATACTAAGATTAACATTATTGATACTCCTGGCCATGCTGATTTCGGTGGCGAGGTTGAGCGAGTACTTAAGATGGTTAACGGCGTTATTCTTGTTGTTGACGCATTCGAAGGTGTTATGCCTCAGACAAAGTTTGTTTTACAGAAAGCTCTTGACATGAATCTTTCTGTTATAGTATGTATTAACAAGATAGACCGTCCAGAAGCAAGACCTGAAGAAGTTATTGACGAGATCTTAGAGCTTTTCATTGACCTTGATGCTAATGAAGATCAGCTTGACTGTCCATTCATCTTTGCTTCAGCTAAGTCAGGCTATGCTATGGCTGACCTTAATGATGAAAAGAAAGACATGCAGCCACTCTTTGACTGTATCGTCAATAACATTCCTGCACCAGAGGGTGACCCTGATGCAGATACACAGATGCTTATCTCTACTATTGACTACAACGAATTCGTTGGTAGAATTGGCGTAGGTAAGATTGATAATGGAAGCCTTAAGGTTAATCAAGAGGTTATGATTGTTAACCACCATGATCCAAGCGTTAAGAAGCGTGTAAGAATTACTAAGCTTTATACATTTAACGGACTTAATAAGGTAGAAGTTAATGAAGCAGGAATCGGTGAAATTGTTGCTGTATCAGGTATTGCTGATATTCATATCGGTGATACAATCTGTTCACTTAACAACCCTGTTGCCATTCCTTTCCAGAAGATTTCAGAGCCTACTCTTTCTATGGACTTCATGGTTAATGACAGTCCTCTTGCAGGTAAAGAAGGTAAATTCGTTACTTCAAGACATTTAAGAGACAGACTTTTCAAGGAACTTAATACAGATGTTAGTTTAAGAGTTGAGGAAACACCTGGCGTTGAGAACTCATTTAAGGTTTCAGGACGTGGTGAGCTTCATCTTTCAGTTCTTATTGAGAATATGAGAAGAGAAGGTTATGAATTTGCAGTAAGTAAAGCCGAGGTACTCTACCACACAGATGAGAGAGGTAAGAAGCTTGAACCTATGGAACTTGCTTATATCGATGTTCCAGATGACTGCACAGGATCTGTTATCCAGAAGTTAAGCCAGAGAAAGGGCGAACTCCTTGGTATGTCACCAATTAACGGTGGATACACAAGACTTCAGTTCTCTATTCCTTCAAGAGGTCTTATCGGATACAGAGGTGAATTCCTTACTGATACTAAGGGTAACGGTATTATCAATTCTTCTTTTGAAGGATATGAAGAATACAAAGGAGACATTTCTTACAGAAAGAATGGTTCTCTTATTGCTTACGAAAGCGGTGATGCTATCACTTATGGTCTTTTCAATGCGCAGGAAAGAGGTACTCTCTTCATCGGACCTGGTGAGAAGGTATATGCCGGAATGATCGTTGGCGAAAATCCTCGTACTGAGGATATTGAGGTTAATGTATGCAAGACAAAGCATCTTACCAACACTCGTTCTTCAAGTGCTGATGAGGCTCTCCGTCTTGTTCCACCTAAAATTCTTAGCTTGGAGCAGGCACTGGATTATATTGACACAGACGAATTACTTGAAGTAACACCAAAGAGTCTTAGAATCCGTAAGAAGATTCTTGATCACACAGCTCGTTACAGAGCAAACAAAAAGTAATTATTTTTAGGAGGTTTGAATTATGGATAGCGATTTAGGAGCTAAAGTTAAGAAGTTAAGAATTGCACACGGTCTTACACAGGAAGACGTTGCTAAGGCATTAGAGGTTACACCTGGTTACATAAGTAACGTTGAGAATGGCCGTAACCTTATGACATTAAGAATGCTTTCATATTATGCAGAGCTTACAGGAGTTTCTCTTGATTATCTTGCAGGAAGCGTTGACAAGTCATACCAGAATACAGCTCTTGACAATGAAATCATGCAGATTGTACAGAAGTTAGATGTTGATTCTAAGGAAAAGCTTATCTCTACACTCAGAATCTGGTTTGCTGAGAATAAGTAATTAAAACCGACAGGCATATAAATAAGGAGACGGGTTATATTCCCGCCTCCTTTTATTTTTTAGCTCTGTATTGATTTCATCTGATAGAATTCGCCTTTAAGTTCCATAAGCTCATCATATGTTCCATATTCAACGCAGTGACCATCTGCTATTACCGCTATTCTGTCTGCACCCTTTATAGTCGATAATCTGTGTGCAACTATAAATGTTGTCCTGTCTTTAGTAAGATTATTAAGTGCCTCCTGAATAAGCTTCTCAGATATACTGTCTAATGCTGATGTTGCCTCATCAAGAACTATTACTTCAGGATTTCTCATAAGTGCTCTTGCAATCGATACACGCTGCCTCTGTCCTCCTGAAAGCTTTCCACCATGCTCTCCCACAACTGTATCTAATCCATCCGGAAGTGAATCTATAAGATCTCTTAAATTAGCTGCGTCCACAACTTTATTAAGGGCTTCTTCATCGAAATCATCTATTCCATATGTTATATTATCTCTTATAGTTCCTGAGAATAATATTGATGTCTGTGGTACAACTGCCAGATGCTTTCTATAAGTTCTAAGATCAATATCTCTCATATCATGTCCATCAATTGTAACAACTCCGTCTGTAGCGAAATTAAAGCCTATAACAAGGTTCAGAATTGTAGATTTACCAGCTCCTGATTCTCCCACAAGTGCAATCGTCTGTCCTTTATCGACATGAAGATTAAGCTCATGAAGTACTGGTTTATCTGTATTATTATAGGCAAACCTGACATTTTTAAAATCAAACTCACCTTCTACACTTTTAAGTGCTTCTTTCCCGTCATTGCATTCAATATCTTCTTCAAGAAGTACTTCTCCAATAGAATTAACAGACTCAACTCCCTTGGCAATAACTGGTATAAGCGACATAAGTGATGATACCTGACTTACTATTGTTGCAAAATAACTCTGGTAAAGTGTAATATCTCCAGGACCAACACTTCCCTTTAAAGCAAGAAATCCTGTGAATCCCAGACACACAACCTGGAAAACCTGGAATATTGCCCATCCAACCGAGCCAAATAATGCCTGTATAACATCAAGCTTATAGCCTTTCTCCGCAACTGCAAAAAGCTGTCCGCTCATCTTGGTTACTTCTTCCTCTTCAAGTGCATGAGCCCTTGTAACCGGAATAAGTTCAACCATCTCCATAACCCTTGCAGACGTCTCTTCCATCTCCTTACGGAACTCAGTATTTCTCTTCTTCATAATATTTCTGAAAAATACCATAGTTGCCGCTGCAAGAGGTGTAGTGAGAAGAAAGAATAAGAATACTATAAGACTCTTTGATACTGTAACAAAAAGTGCAACTCCAATATTAAGTGCAATATTTAATATGCTTAAAAACATCTGTGTTGACAACGTCTCAACCGCTTCCACATCTCGCATTATCTTTGATTGCAGCCTGCCTGACTGTGTCTCTTTGTGGTACGAAATTGAAAGCTGCTGCAGTTTCCTTACAAGTGCTTTTCTAAGTCCTGTTTCTGCATATCTTGTTGCTAATGATTTATATCTTGTATACAGATAATTCATTGGCACATTAAGAACAACTAATGCAACCATAATTATTGCCTGAATAATAATATTCTGTACAGTATCTGGCGAACCACTTGTAATATCATTAATAATATTAGCTGTAACAATTGGCAGCACCCACACAGGGGCATGCTTTATAAAGAAAAATAATACTGCAAGAAAAAACTTATTATAATTCCCCTTATAAAGCCCTATAAGTATCTTTAACGGATGCCCCTTATGTTTCCTATAGCACTCAATGAACCAATTCTCAACATCAATTCCCTTTGGTGCATGTAAATTCATGATTATTCCTCATATTTCTGTATATTTATACTAATCTCTTTCAATCTTATCAACATTATCTGCCACAATTGCTTCTCCATCGCAGCCCTCAATATTGACATTCTTTAATATAAGTTTTTCTACATTACTTACAATAAGTCCCTGTCTGCTTGCTTCATCACAGCCAAGCATCATTGCTGCTACCCCCGGCTTTGCATCTTTAGCATAGCTAAAGTTAATATTCTCAAATGTAAGTTTCTCAACTTTACTCTCTGGCAGACCGAATATATATGCACCTGCAACATGGCAGTTTTTCGCATTGATATCCTTAAATGTAAGGCTCTTGATTGAAGGTGTTCTGTCATCAACAGGAAGCGGCTTCCTAGAGCCAACATATTCTGTCTTTCCATCTGGATCGCAGAAATAGAAGCTGTTAACAACAAATGGTGTCATAACGTTATCCATATCAATATTCTCAAATGATATATCATCAAGTACAGATAATTTACCACGGCCTCTTCTTGTCTTAACTCTTAAACCTCTGTCTGTATTCATGAACATACAGTCTCTGATATGAACATCTTTAACTCCCGCAGCTATCTCGCTTCCTACTGTTACTGCACCATGTCCGTCTCTCATACAGCACTGGCGTACTGTCATATCCTCTGTAGGAGTCTTTTCCTTCTGAGCCATATATATCTTGCCTGACTTGATTGCTATACAGTCATCACCAACTGATATGTATGTTCCAAGCACAAGAACATCCTGACAGCTTTCCGGGTCAAGACCATCTGTGTTGTGTGAATTAGCAGGATTAAGAATCTTAACATCAATAAACTTAAGATGTTTACTAAAATATGGGTGGATTGTCCATGATGGTGAATTCTGAACTGTAATTCCATGCATAGTAACATTACTACAGTTATTAATAAAGAATAATCTTGGTCTCCACGCAGTATTTCTTATCTTACAATTCTTCCACCAGTTATCGTGAGTTGTGCATCCATCAATAGTTCCTTCACCTGTAATTGTAACATTTGAACAGTTGATACCACATACAATTGCTGAAAACATATCCAGAGGATTGCCTTCCCATGTACCAAGGTTGTAATAATCTTTCTCATCGTATGTCTCAATCTGTCCTGGTAATATAGGGAACTTATCTCTTTCTGTAAATGCTGAAAGTACTGCTCCTTTAGCAAGCTCAAGATTAAGATTATCTTTTAAGAATATGCTTGATATCTTATAAACACCCTCTGGAACTAATACTCTGGAATCCTTAGGAGCTGCCATAATCGCACACTGGATTGCATTAGTATCATCATGCTCTCCATCACCATACGCACCAAATTCTCTGACATTAAGTGTTACATATTCATAATCCGTCTTAAATTCAACAGGTCCATATTCTTTTCCTGCATACACCGCTGTAATCTTATATTCTGTATCTGGCTTAAGACCATATATTGTTGTAACAACCTTTTCTGTCTTGCCATATTCTTCTCCATTAATCAGGAGTGTGTATTCTTCCTTTGAATAATACTTTCCACCGTCATCAAATTCTACTACAGCACTTCTTCCTGTCTTGATAACTAACTTTAACTCCATAATACACCTCCATTGCTGCGTCCGTAATCCTGATAATCCCTGTTTCTTATATATTCACTGTAAGCTGTTATGTATGCCGCTGATACAGCCACACCGCTCTTATCCGCAACATGCTTATCAGTAGCTTTTTCAAAGATTTCCTCAGCCTTGGATGCATATTTTTCTGTCTGTATAAGCTTCATACGGCATCCTTTCAATACTGCATATGCATATATAAGCTTTACAAACTGCGAATCTGTATTATCAATCGTATCATTAAGAACTGAAACTGCTGCTTTATACATTTCTCTTATTCTTGCAAATATCTCATATAACGCCTGGTCCATAACTTCAAGTGTATCAACTGCTCCTGCTGCAAATAATGCAAGTGCTTTTACAGCCTTAACATCACCATCATGTGCTGCCTCTCCTGCGTTCTTAAAGCATTCTGCATATATTGCATTATACTGCGCAATTATATCATTATAATGTTCTTTACCACCATCTTTAGTCTCATAATTCATATAGAAGCTTAAAGCCTTAAAAGCAGTACATAAGCATCTGCCACCTTCTGCGCCTGTAAAATAACCTGATTCTGTCCGTGGCTGTGTCTCTGTCTGTTTGGCAATATTAACAGCAATATCATTCTTTCCAACACTGTAACATGCATTACCATACATGTAATTAACAAGGTCATTCTCGCCTATGCTGATATTATCATTCTCTACAAGCTTCTCTAATTCACCTGTAATAACATCCTTATATTCATCACTATGCTCTGCTGCTTCAAGTTTACCTAAAGCATTAAGAAGAAGTGCCTTATCAAATGCATCTGCTCCTTCAAGCCCGGTTTCTTTTAATACATTATTAATGTATCCTTTAATTTCAAAACTTTTATCCAAGCCTTTTTCCTCCTAACCAATATTTATTTTATTGTAACATGTTAAACAGTATTATTCCACTATTTGACTGGTAATGACGAATAAAAATACAGTTTTATTGCTTTGGATATTCTCATCGCTACTCGCGCTCGTAGCTCATACTCCAGAACTTCGTTCTGTCGTTGTCGCGGTGCTCCTCGAATATACAGTCAAAAACACCAGCATATGCAAGCATAGCTGGTGCATTTGATTGGATATTCTCATCGCTACTCGCGCAAAAAAGGACGAGCCTTTTAAGGCTCGTCCAAAATAAATTCAAAATATTAACATTACTCCTTAACGGCACCTACGTTAACACCCTGTACGAAGTACTTCTGACAGAATGGGTAGATGATCATGAAAGGAAGGATAGCTACGATAGTTGCTGCATTAGAAATTGTTGTTGGGTTAACAGCACCATCATTAGGAATATCACTATCAACAACCATACTTCTTAACTGAATCTGGAAGTTGTAAAGATTATTCTTATTAATATATATCTTGAAGTTTGTATAATCATTCCAGAAGCTTACTGCGAACATCAAACCAATTGATGCAAGAGCTGCCTTTGAAAGAGGAAGTACAATCTTGAAGAAGATACCCATTGGTGAGCATCCATCAATCTGAGCTGCTTCAAAAAGTGACTCTGGAATACCCTCGAAGAAGTTTCTCATAAGTACTAAGTTATATACGTTAATAGCCATTGGCAGAATAACCGACCACAAAGTATTAATTAATCCTAACTGCTTGATAACAAGGAACTTAGGAATCATACCACCATCGAAAATCATTGTGAAGAGAAGCATATAAGCGAAGAAGTTTCTTCCTGGCATCTCCCACTGAATTAATACATAACCTCCAAGTGTAACAACTAAAAGTCCAACGAATGTACCAACAAGAGTTGTTATAACTGAGATTAAGAATGGATGATAAAGGTTTGCTCTTGTTACAATAGCACGGTAACCACCCCAAGAGAACTTCTGAGGAAGCCATCTAAAATCGTATGATGAATATGCATCTATTGAAGTAATAATTACTTTGTAAATAGGAATCATAATTGCACATGCAATAATAATGAATAAAATTGCATTAACAATTGGGAATACTTTGAATTTTTTCTTTTTCTTTTTATAAACTAGTGTCTGATTATCACTCATTATCTATTCCCTCCTATACAATTCCTCGTCCACGTACTTTCTTACTTGCCCAGTTACAACCGAGAACTAAGATCATACCAACGAAAGACTTAAATAAACCTACAGCAGTTGTATAACCATAATCTGAGTTACCACCACTGAATGTCTTAGTATATACATATGTCTGTAAAACCTGTGATTTAGCATATGTAATAGGTGACTGCAATACGAATACAGATTCAAAAAGGTTCATAACCTTAGCAAGGTTAAGAATGAATACTGTAATAATTGTATTAGCAAGAGCTGGTAATGTAATATATATCAGTCTCTTGAATCTGTTAGCACCATCAATCTGTGCTGCTTCATAAAGGTCTGGGCTGATACCTGACAATGTAGCCAAGAAGAGAATTGTTCCCCAACCTGTATCTTTCCAAACATTCATGATATAGAATGTTCCACGCCAGTATGTTGTACTGTTCATGAAATCAATAGGGTTACTAATAGCACCCATATTTATAAGAATTGAGTTGACTGGAGCTGTATCATACGGAGCCAGTAACATCTTAAATACTGAAGCAACAACTACCCATGACATGAAGTGAGGAAGATAGATAATTGTCTGTACTGTCTTCTTGAAAATCATGTTAGTAATCTCATTCAGAAGAAGTGAGATAATAACCGCTGCACCTGTATTTAAGAACAACTTAATTAATGACAAAACTAATGTGTTTCTGAATGCCTGCCAGAAATAGATATCGTTAGTAAACATTGTCTGGAAATGATACAGACCAATGTAGTATGGATTAGCGATAACATATTTTGTGAATGAATAACGAACACCAAGCATTGGCCAGTAGTTAAATAACATAATCATAACGAAAACTGGCACAAACATAAGGTAGAAACCTCTGTAATAATACATCTTACTTGTGAGGCTCTGGTTTAATGAGTTAGAAAGATACTTAGCATCAACATGAAGATCTTTCTTGAAAGGCTTAACAATATCAATAAAGCATCCTGCAACTGCTATAACTATACCAATTGCAAGTACAACAAATCCACAACCAATATGATATGAATTGCCATTATATCCATTGCTAAGAATATCTGTAAGGTTAACATTAACGTACTTAAGTCCACCACCTGCTACCTTACCATTAACAAGTGTAAACTGAACTGCAAATACAGAAACAACTGTAAGAACAGTTGCGATTACTGTAGTAATGATAGAAAAGAATTCTTTTCTGGCTACTACAAGTATGATACCAACAACGATACATGCGATGAATAAATACCATAATACTGGCATACTGATATTCATGTAACTGAAAGCATATGCTATAGGATAAACGCCTTCTTTAATCTTCTCTCCTGACTGAACAAGAGGTAAAAGACTGGCAATGAGCATGATAATAAGTCCGATGATGGCCATCAATTTAATATTTCCTTTTGGCTTTCCTACTGCTGTTCCGCACTTAGGGCATATTTTAGCTTTCTTAGGAAGCTCTGTGTTACAAGATGGACACTGCATTTTTTTACCTTCTTTCCTAATTATTATCGTATGCCTATTAAATAAATTTCATAAGCAAATCCTTTTTGTCAGTATAAACGGCGCGGATTTCTCTGCGCCGCCATACTAACATAAGATGTATAAACATCTAATAATTATTATTGTTTAAATTACTTCTTAATTGTTTCGTTTAATGACTCAATTACTGCATCACACTTAGCACCAACCTGCTTCTTGTAATCAGCCATAGCTTCATCATATGTCTTCTCGCCAAGAACTACCTGTGAAACAACTTCAAGTCTCTTAGTATTGATATCAGAGATATTGTTGCTAAGTACTTCTGTGTTCCAAAGTGGAGTCTCAAGCTTGCTGTTAGCATTGAACATTGCATAGTTCTCTGTGATAAGTGGGTCAACGCTCTTGTTACCTGGATCTGTGTTATCACCAAATGTAGCAATAGCTAAGCTCTTATCAATGTGGTTCTTAGACATAAGCTTTGTATTATCCTCTGGAGTTGGAAGGAAGTGGAATACACCTTCTTCATATGTCTTAGTCTTCTTCTCATCAACCTCACCCTTTGAGTTGTAAACTGTAACTGTCTCAGCCTTATCATCCCAGTGAGTTCCCTTAGCACCATACTGCCATGCAATCTGGATATCTCCACCATCAAGCATAGTATCGATGAAGTACTTGAAGATTCCTTCAGCCTTACCATTCTCATATGCCTTGTATGTAATACACCAAGCAGTAGCAAGACGCTCCTTATATGTACCAAGCTCCTTAATAGGCTTAATAGCGATAATCTTATCTGTCTTATCAGCCATAGAGTTCTGAAGTGTATAAGCCCATGTACCTGCCCAGTATGTAAATACTGAAGAAGCTGTTGAAGCATCCTTTGCATTCCACTTATTACGAGCATCTGATGTTGTCTGGTTCTGTGAAGCCTTATCAAGAATACCATCATCAACGGCTGTCTTAAGTCTTGCAAGAGCATCCTTCATATCCTGCTGAGCGAATCCATCCTTGTATTCCTTAGCTGCTTCATCATAGTAGAATGTGAAGTTAGCATTCTGATAGAATTCTGGAAGATAGTTAGTATATGGAGCTTCTGGTGTACCCTTGTTACCACCAGCAATGAAACCTGAACAAGAGATAACGAAGTTCTGGTTAGCTGAAGCAGCCTTCATATCCTTAAGCATCTTGTAGTACTCATCATATGTAAGTGTCTTAGATGCAACTTCCTCTGGATTATATCCAGCAGCTGTTAAAGCTGAAGACTTGATGTATGTACAGCATCCATTACCACGGGCTGGTGAGAATCCGTAAAGAGCCTTCTCTCCGTCTGGACCTGCAACTATGTTTCCTGACTGAATAATCTCAGCCTGATCGATAAGTCTTCCTGAGTTCTTAGTTGCTGACTGATTCCAAGCATCTGTCATATCCCAGAGATATCCGTTAGCTGCAAAGTTAGCAAGGAAATCTGAGCTAAGAAGAACTACATCAGGGATATCGCCTGAAGCGAATGCATTCTTAACTGAATCATAGTAGCTAGAATGTTCTGGACGAATCCACTTAATATCAAGACCTGTAAGGTCGCCAAGATACTTGTAGAATTCCTGAGCACCGTTAGTTTCCTTAACTACAGTACCATCAACCATAACTGTGAACTGCTCTGGCTTCTGTACGTTAGCCCAATCAACTGTTGCTTTTGTTGCGTCCTGTTTGCCGCTGTTAGAGCCACAAGCTACGAGGCCCATAACTGAAGTAAGTGATAAACCTACTGCAGCAAACTTCTTTAATGTCTTTTTCATAAACCTTAAAACCCTCCTTAATTTGGTTCGCGAGGATTATCTCCCCGTTTCGTTTTTAGACATTGATATATTAGCATTTTTGTACTATTTTAACAAGGCTAATTTTAACAATTATTGTATTTTTTTTGCTTTTTCTGTGAAAACCCAGTATTTATGCCATTCCCCGTATTCATAATTTTTTCATTTTTCCAAATTTTTTATCAAAAATTATTTTGTGAGAATAGTTTTTCTTCATATAATCTTTGTGTTTTTATGTAAAAAATGCACTATGCTCCCTGACTTTTTTAGATTATTTTACATCACATTTACACATTCTATACTCTTTTAAGCAGATTCCGACCATTGTATTGTGATTTTTTACCACTGTTAATAATTTATTCATATTTCAGGTATCATCTGCACAATTTCCCTGTATCATCCCTGTACATCTGCATGCTGCATATATCCCTTAAGCATATCTTTCCCGATGACATCTCTGTCATATTCTTTTCCAGAACATTTCTTGCTGCATTCTCCATCATCAGTTCAAATGTAACACCATCGGCATATTCTGTATTAACTATTGTTATATCATTCTGTGCACATATGTACTGCACTTTTCCTACATAATTATAATCAACATCAAGGAATGCATGTACACCCTCTGTAAGTTCACCAAGTCTGCATGCGGCCAGTGCATCCTTGGCAGCATTAGTATACGCTCTTATAAGTCCTCCTGTTCCAAGCAGGACACCTCCAAAATATCTTGTTACAACACACAGACAGTTTCCACATTCATTTCCTGTAATCACCTCCAGTATCGGCTTACCTGCTGTTCCTGACGGCTCACCATCATCTGAAAATCTCTGTATCTCGCTCTTGCCTCCTAAAACATATGCATAACAGTTATGTCGTGCATCCCAATATTTCTTTCTGAGCTGTTCTATTATTTTCACTGCCATATCTTCATCTTCTATATGATAAATGTTAGCTATAAATCTTGATTTCTTATCTGTAAACTCACCTGTTCCGCCTGATATTATCTTCTTCATTATCTGATTCCTTCTTACATATATGTATATTAGTTATTATACAGCCATATTGATTGCCTGTCATACCTTTTTATGTTATAATATCATGACTTTATTAAGGAGGACAATATATGAATTATGGTGGTAAAGGCATAAAACAAAAGAAAAAACTGCTTAATTCAGCTACTACCAAGCTGGGCACCAAATTAGGTATATTTTTCATAAAACTGGCTTTAGTTGCTGCTATAGCAGTTGTTGTTTCCGGCTCATGCCTTGTATTAGGTTCCTTTCAGGGAATTATAGAGAATGCCCCTGACATTGCATCTGTCAATGTTTCGCCTGAGGGCTTTGCAACTAAGATATATGATTCAGATGAGAATGAAATACAGACGCTTTCTTCTGCCGGAGCTAACAGGACATATGTAACAATTGACCAGATTCCTAAAGATTTGCAGCACGCATTTATAGCTATAGAAGATGAGCGTTTCTATGAGCATAATGGTATTGATATGAGAGGTATCTTACGAGCTGCTTCAATTACACTTTCATCAGGTGAGATGTCACAGGGTGCAAGTACAATAACGCAGCAGCTTCTGAAGAATAATGTTTTCAACGCTTTCAACGAATCTACAATTGAAAAGATTAAGCGAAAGGTTCAGGAACAATATCTGGCTGTAAAGCTTGAAACAGTAATGTCTAAAGATGCCATTCTTGAGAATTATCTTAATACCATTAACCTTGGTAACGGATATTATGGTGTACAGGCTGCTGCCAGAGGATACTTTAACAAAGATGTATCAGAGCTTTCTATCAGTGAATGTGCTGTAATTGCATCCATCACTAAAAGTCCTACCGGTCTTAATCCAATAAGGCATGCTGACAGAAATAAAGACCGGCAGAGTCAGGTCCTTTTCAATATGAAAGAGCAGGGATATATATCCCAGGAAGAATATGACGAAGCAATTGCTGATGATGTCTATGCAAGACTTGAAGGTATCGAACTTGCCGGAACATCAACTTCAACTTATTCATATTTTGTTGATGAACTTATCAACCAGCTTACTTCTGACCTTATGTCACAGAAGGGATATACAGAAGCACAGGCTACAAGCCTTATATATCGTGGCGGACTTCAGGTTTATTCAACTCAGGACACAATGATGCAGCAGGTTGCTGATGATGTCATCAATAATCCTGGCAACTACAATGATAATACACATTTTTCTATCAATTATGCTTTAACAATAAAACAGACTGATGGATCATTTTCATATTATTCACATAATTCAATGGCTAACTGGTACACAAAGACTCTTGGAGATACCCGCTTCAGTCTTACGATGACCGATGAAGACGCTGCAAGAAGTTATGTTGAAGCATATAAGCAGGAGCTTCTTAAAGAGGGTGGTGAAATATATGCTGAGACACTTACATTTACATTACAGCCACAGATATCATTTACTATAATGGATCAGACCACAGGACAGGTTAAAGTTATGGTAGGCGGACGAGGTGATAAGACTCTTAACCGAAGCTTAAACCGTGCATCTAATGATATTGCAAGACAACCGGGTTCAAGTATCAAACCACTTGCTGTATATGGTCCTGCCCTTGATACAGGAACATATTCCCTGGCATCTGCTATTGATGATGCTCCTTATTATTATTCAGGAACTGATGCCAAGCTTGTTACTAACTTTACAAAAGGTGAATACAGAGGTCTGATGACATTAAGAGAAGCTCTTACTGTTTCACAGAATGTACCTGCTGTTAAGATTCTTTCAAAGCTTACGCCTCAGGTTGGTTATAATTACCTTGAGAAATTCGGTATTTCAACGCTGGTTTCTCCTAAAAATGCAATCAACGGTGCACACGATGTTGTGCAATCACTTGCACTTGGCGGTATGACACGAGGTGTTTCCAATATTGATATGTGTGCCGCTTATGCAGCCATAGCTAATAAAGGAACTTACACAAAACCTATTTACTACACCAAAGTACTTGATTCAGAAGGCAACATTATTATCGATAATTCTGTACCAGAAACACATAAGGTACTTAATGAGAATTCTGACTGGCTTCTTATCCAGGGATTACGTTCTGTTGCTACTGACGGTACTGCACGTACAGCTAACTTTTCAAGCCAGCCTGTAGCAGGTAAGACAGGTACTACACAGTACGACAGCGACAGATGGTTCTGTGGCTTCACTCCATATTACACATCCGTAATATGGGCAGGCTATGATGATAATTCCAAGGAACTTGGAAATGTTGTTAACCACAATGTTATATGGCGTACAATAATGCAGACAATTCATGAAAATCTTAATCTTCCAACCGGAAGTTATGAACAGCCATCCGGTATTGTAGAGGTGGCTGTATGCTCTAAGTCAGGACTTCTTCCTGTTGAGGGTTTATGTGACCATGACCCTGAAGGAAATTGTGTTATAACAGAATATTTCACTGAAGACACAGTTCCTACTGAATACTGTACAACACACGTTAAAGTGTCAATATGCAACGAATCAGGAGATATTGCAACCTCTGGGTGTCCAAGTGTATCAACTAAGATTATGAGAAAGAAATCTTCTGCCGATAAACTTGGCGAGGATAAAGACGGTTCTGAGTTTAAGACATGGGATGCTGATATCTCAATTACAGATACTGAGTTATCTAAGTTATGCACTATTCACAGTGCAGCAACCAAGCCTTCCAAGGTTACAACCGGAACAGGCAGCAACAAGAACAATTCTAAAGAAACAACTGCTGCATCATCAGAGACATCTGGTAAAACTGATTCATCTGGCTTGTCATCTAACAAACGGCCTTAATCATCAAAAAAGGATAGTGGTCAATTGGACCACTATCCTTTTATTTTATTCTTTCTTCATCTTAGGTTCAAATATAAGCGACGCAATAAATCCAAATATAAGTGCTGCTGACACTCCGACTGCGCATGAGGTAAATCCACCTGTAAACAGCCCCAGAAATCCCTGCTCATCTATTGCTTTCTTCATCCCCTTCCATAAGACATTGCCAAATCCCGTAAGAGGAACTGTTGCTCCCGCTCCTGCAAATTTAACAAACGGCTCGTATATTCCAACTGCTCCAAGTACAACTCCTGTTGTTACAAGAATGACCATTATCCTTCCCGGCATAAGCTTTGTCTTTTCCATAAGAATCTGTGTAAGAACACATATTAATCCCCCGCATACAAATGCTTTAACAAAATCCATGGCTTTAACTCTCCTTTCCTTCAAGAATTACACCATGGGCTATACCCGGCACACTTTTTCCTTCATTGTAACTTACGGTAGATAACAAAGCTCCTGTAGGAACAAAAAGAACCCTTTTATATTCTCCTCTTATAAGCCTGTCCATAATACAGCTTCCAAGAACAACTGCACTGCAGCCACAGCCGCTTCCTCCTGAGCACTTAGTTTCCCCTTCGTATATAAGCATTCCACAGTCATACAGCTTATCAGCAATATCAATGCCTTTCTCTTTTAGAAGCTCAGACAATATCCTGTTGCCAATCTCTCCTAAGTCGCCTGTAAATATTGCATCATAATAGTCCTTATCAACATCAAGGTCTTTGAAATTAGCTTCTATAAGCTCTGCTGCTGCTGGAGCCATACAGGCCCCCATATTCATTGAATCCTTGACACCGTAATCAACAATCTTTCCTGTTGTAATGCCCTTTATGAGAACACATTTTTTCTTATCCAGAGGTTTATCACCGACGATATACGCCCCTGCTCCTGTAACTGTCCATGTAGATGCAATTGGTCTCTGGTTTCCATACTCGAGCGGATAACGGAACTGCTTTTCCGCACTTGCAAAATGGCTTGACGCAATGGCAATTACATTTTGCGCATATCCGGCATTAACACACATTGCACCAAGTGATAACGCCTCGCCCATCGTTGAACATGCTCCGTACAGACCAAACATCGGTACTTCATATTTCATAAGTCCGAAAGATGTAGCAATAAGCTGTCCAAGAAGGTCTCCGGCATAGATATAATCTATGTCTGACACAGCCATGCCGCTTTTAATAAGCAGCTTGTCAACCGCCATCTCCTGAATGTGGCTCTCAGCCTCCTCCCAGCTTTTCTTACCAAACATGTCATCTTCTACCGCAACATCAAACATTTCACCAAGTGGACCATCAGCCTCTTTCTTTCCAACCACTGTCGCAGTGCATCTCACATATACATCTTTGTCAAATAACAGACTCTGCTTTCCAGTCATAATCCTCGTTTCCGCACATACTCATGTGCCATTAGTCTTTATAAGTAGTCTGTCCAAAAATGTATTAATTATGTATTATTTTCGTATTATGTCAAGCGTATGTGCTGCAGCACCAAGCAGATCAGCTCTTTCACAGGTTGCAAGATGATACCTGTAAAACATCTCGTATTCCTCCTCGTCAAGCTGATTCACAAACTGTCTTATGTAATTAGCCGGTCCATCCGGTGTCACAATCTTCACACGTTCACATCCTGCTGCTTCATTAACATTTTCAATATCTTCAAGTCGCACATAATCATACAGATCCTGCTCAGAAGATATCGTGTGGAAATCCTCTGTCAGCCTGCCCTGTTCCATACACTCCTTAATATGTCTTTCCTTAAATGCATATGTAATTACACCATACTCGTTCATAACATAAGCGACAAGAATAAAGCCACCTTTCCTTGTAATACGGGCCGCCTCCTTTAATGCCTTAACCTTATCCTCCTGTCCGAACAGATGATACATCGGCCCGAACAGCAGGGTTATGTCAAATGTTTCATCCTCGAAACGCTTTAACTTAAGTGCATTGCCCTGATAAGCCTTAACTGATGAATTCTTGGATTTCAATATTCCAAGATTGTGCTTTACCAGTTCAACTGCAGTTACATCAAAGCCTTCCTCAGCCAGTGCAACGCTGTATCTGCCTGTTCCGGCACCTATATCCATAATCTTTATATTCTCTCTGCCTTCTCTCTTTAATTCTTCAATACACTCATGTATATAATGAATCGATGTACGGAATTCAATCTGTCCGTGTCTTGAAGTCAGTCTTTTTTCTTCATTAAATTTATTATAATAATCTTCTAAAAAAGTTCCCATATTATCCTCGTATCCTGCGCATTTCTTTAAAACAGTTCCTATGATTCTACCATACAGATGTTTCTTAATCAAGAATCACAGTACATGTATAAGCTTTAAAGCCAGATATATAAGTCCTGCACACCAGCTAAAAAATATTCCATATAGAATAACAGGACCGGCAATCGTGAATATCTTGCAGCCAATACCGAACACCCGGCCCTCCTTCTTATACTCAATCGCAGGTGCAGCAACGCTGTTTGCAAATCCTGTAATCGGAACAAGACTTCCTGCTCCGCCAAATGTGGTTATAGACGGATAAATATTAAGTCCGGTAAGAATTACACTTAAAAATACCAGTATAAGTGTTGTATAAGATGCTGCATCCGTGTCAGGCACTTTCATCCACTTGCATACATTTAAAATAATCTGTCCTGCAACACATATACAGCCACCAACAATGAATGCCTTAAAGCATTTTGCCACACAGCTTCCTTTAGGCGTAACATTTTTTACATAAGCATTATAGCTTTCATTTCTTTTTTCAATATCAGCTTTGGTACCGCTTTCAGAATTAATATCGTGCATACATCCTCCCTTTTAGCAATGCAAAATCAATACATATATAAGTAATATACAAGCTGTCCTAGTGCTTTTCCTGCCGCTGTCGCCGCCACAATAAAACCAAGACCGGTGCCCGCCTTTGCCCTGTGAACGAATATAGGCAATGCTTTAACTGTCTCTGCAAGGCTTATTAAAAATGTTCCTATAAATATCCCGGATATCAACCCGAATATAATACAGCCCGTCATTCCTATTCTAACCGTGATTCCAAGAACATATACAGCATTAGCTGCCGTCGCACCGATTATTATACATTCCTCATACAGAGACACATGTCTGCTCGTCCCGCTGACATCAGCATATCTGTTAATAACACCAACGCTGGTTATAAGTGCAAAAAGTCCTGCAGCAGTAAACACTCCCGACATAGCCCCTATAAGAATAATAACCGCTATCATTTTCCACCTTCCCTGTCAATAACAGATTCTGATATATCTTTGTCATATTTATCCATTTCCACCTCAAGCGGTGTTGGCGCTTTTGACAACTTTTGTCCCGCAAAATGATCATAAAATATAACAATCCCAATAAACAATCCCACAGCATAGGCAATCTCCATTGCATTCGTTGCCTTATATGCAGAAGCTCCAAGAAGCTCGTACACCCGGTCAAATATATCTGTCGTACTTACGTCATTGTTGTAAGCAATAATTCCATACCCGCTTCCAACCATTGTTATAAAACATATAACAGCCACCTTAAGCCAATGCACAGCGCCTTCCTTCTCCGGCTTCTTGTACTCAACAACAAAATCACATTCCCCAAGACATTCAATATCTGCATCCGGATAGTCCTTCTGAATAATCCCCACAACATCAAGTGCGTCAAACACCTTCCGGTCATACTTGCCCAGCGTAAACTCCACAAGTGTTATATGTCCGATTTTTTCAATCATATCCTTATCACTGCAATAAACAGTCATCACATCCCCAATAGTGACCTTGGGCTTCTTAACATATCTTTGCTGGTCAATCTTTAAATAAATCTTCTCTGACATAACAAACCCTCCGTTGCTAGTATTAGTATTGTACATGCCCGCAGAATTATTCATGAAGCTTTTATTTCTGCAACAGCCTGCCCTAGCCCACCGCACTCCATACCGGCACAAAACAGTCCCATCACTGTTTTCATTCAGCATAAACACTACACCGCTGTGTCTGTCTATGGTATACGTCCGAATATTTCGAATCGTGTGGGAGTTAATGCCGCCAGATGTAAAAGAGCGGTGTGGATAAACTCGTTCAAGCGAAGCGCGTTTGTTTATCCGCACCGTAATAAACTATACAGATGGCGGCATTTACTCCCACTAGATGAAGAAATCCTGAGGGCATATGCCATAGGCGGACACAGCAGCGGGGCTGCCATATACCGAATGAACCCTATCACGCAAACAGCCGCCTGCGCATGCCACTTAAAATCTTCTTCTCCATCCGCGACACCTGCACCTGCGATATTCCAAACTCCTTAGCAACCTGCATCTGTGTGTAATCATCATAATAACGCATTCTGATAAGCTCTTTTTCACGCTGTGAAAGTGTTTCCATAAGCTGTGCAAGTGCCACTTTACTTGATGCAGTTTCCCCAATGTCTGCCTTGTCTTCTAACTTGTCCATCAGCATGACCTCACTTCCATCCCCCTGATAGATTGTCTTATATATTGATTCAACCTCCATTGATGCAGACATTGACAATGTTATGTCTTCAACTGACAACTCACAGGCAGCTGCTATCTGTTCTACCGTTGGTTCACAGCCTAACGTGTCACGGAGCTGTCCCGCCGCTCTCATGCTTTTTACTGCATTTTCTTTGATAGAACGACTTACCTTTACCATTCCGTCATCCCGCAGGAATCTTCTTATCTCACCTGTTATCATAGGAACTGCATATGTTGAAAATGCAACATCCATATCCAGATTGAAATTATCAATTGCCTTTATAAGCCCTATACAGCCTATCTGAAACAGATCCTCCTGTTCTGTTCCTCTCCCCTTAAATCTTTTAATTATGTTCCATATAAGCCCAAGATTATCTGTTACCAGCTTCTCTCTGGCCTCTTTGTCATTATTGTGTGCTTTAGCGATCAATTCCCTGGTACAATCCTTAGTCTGATCCATAGCATCACATCCTATCAATTACTCCCCTATTTTCTTTCTCATAAGCACTGTTGTTCCTTTGCCTGGTGCTGACGCAACCCTTAAATCATCCATGAATGCCTCCATAAATGAAAATCCCATTCCTGAACGTTCCTGTTCCGGTTTGGTTGTATAGAGAGGTTCCATTGCTTTTGCAACATTTTCCATACCAAGACCGTCATCGTGTACTTCTATTATTACCTGATTCTGTATGCCCTTTAATCTCATTCTTACTTTTCCCGGACCATTATCATAGCCATGGACTATTGCGTTAGTTACTGCCTCGGAAACTGCTGTTTTTATGTCCTGCAATTCTTCGATTGTTGGATCTAAATATGTAACAAAGGCTGCCGCAACAACCCTTGCAAATGCTTCATTTTCCGACCTGGCTTCAAATAATAATTCAACATTGTTATTCTCTATCATACTTATGCCTCCTGTCCTTTAAGTTCATATATGTTAACTATCTTATGAAGTCCTGATATAAGAAGTATCCTCTTAACACTTTCACGGACTCCCACGATTGTTATGTCACCTTTATCCATAACCTTCTTGTAGCGCCCCATAATAAGTCCTATTCCTGCACTGTCCATAAAATCCACTTTAGTAAAATCAAATACTATATGAGTTACTCCTCTTTTATCTATTACATCATCTATAACCTGACGCATCTCTTCTGCCAGATGATGGTCAAGTTCTGCATTCATTCGTATCATAAGCTTGTCATCATTAACCATGTATATATAATCCATATGCTGGATTTCATCCTGCTCATCCGCTGTATTAACCTGTTTTGACATAATAATCTCCTCTTTCCTCTCTGCTTTTACACTTCACTAATTCTGCAACAAAGCCCCCGGCAAAGAATTATCTTTGCCGGGGGCTTATCTTTTAGTACCTCATCAATGTGAATTAACGTAATCGCTGGCTTCTTTGTAATATCCGCTAGTCGAATAATCATCCACAATATACTTATAGTATTTCTTTGCATCATCAGTCTTTGCTAATGCTACATATGACTTAGCTGCATAATAAGCTGAATCTGCACTGTTATTACATTTGTATGCTTTGACAAGATTATCTGCCGCAACTTCATAGTTGGACTTGTAATACTCTGTCATTCCTGTGTTATAGAAGGTCTGTGCTGCTGCCGGAAGTGTCGCCGTTGCTATTGTATTATATAAAGTCTTTGCTGACTCACTTGGAAGTGCACTGACATCTATATCAACAAGCTTATTCGCGGCATCATCAGGCTTATTTGCAATATAATCACTTGCTGCCTCTATTACTGATACCAAAAGCTTGTTGCTTCCCTCTGTTCCATTGACAACACCGAGTTGCTGCTCAAGCGCATCCTTCTGCGCCTTAACCTCTTCAAGTTCTTTCTGCATAGAATTCAGTTCCACATTACCAGAAGATAACTGCTCACTATACTCCTGAAGACTTTTCTTATAATCCTGTGTAAGTCCCTTATTCCTTGCCGGAACAATAAGAAACCATATTAATGCTGCACCTATTACAACACCTGCCAATACATTTATTATTGTTATTGCACCATTACTTGGTTCTTTATATGACGACCTTGGAAGAATAACATCGTTGCCACTTAGCGGTTTCTTATCAATATCCTTTTCCTTTCTCTTAGGAAGGAAAGAACCTGATGTTTCCGCTTTCTTTGCTGCATTTCTTTCTGCTATCTCTTTCTGATAAATATGTGCAAGTGTATTATTCTTATCTATTGCAAGAACAGCGTTAAGCAGCTTTTTTGCTCTTGAAAGCTCGTCCTGCTTAATATATATAAGTGCAAGCAGAAGATGTGCCTTAATAAGCTGTGGATTATTGGCAACTACCTTCTTGAGCTGTATTACAGCCATATCAAGATTGCCTTCCTTGGCATATTTCAAAGAAAGATTATATTTACGGATAGTACCTGTAATCATCTCAAATCTGTTCTGGTTAGTCTGTATCTTCTTAATATAGTGTCCTGCAATATTGCCTTCAGGCGTAAAATTCTTACTTACTACCCACTGGCTTAAAGCCTCAACTACATCACCCATCTCACAGTAAACAAGACCTAACAGATTTCTTGCATTGGTATTGTACTTGTTAATCATAAGGCTTATCTTAAGAGATTCAACTGCACCGGTTAAATCTCTTACTCTTGCTTTATATAGTCCTGCATTATAATATGCATCTGATACTCTGGCTGTCTTCTTATATATTCTTACATTCTCTCCACATTGTGGACATGTATCACCATCTGTAAGGAAGCTTCCACATTTATAACATCTCATATGTCCACCCCTCACTACTTATCTGTATTCTTTCCGCTAAGTATCTGTGATATCAGATCTGTGATATCCGGTACATCATTGTTATATATTGTGTCCTCAGCATCTTCTACTTCAAGACTTGGCTGAAACTTCTGTATCTCTTCATCAAAATTAATCATGATTATTTTCCTTTCCTTCCAATGCACGGTCCACATCACCAACTAAATAAAGCGACCCCGTTGCAAACATCAGTCTGTTATCCCATTTTTTCATAGCTTCTTCAACACTCTCAAATACATATACCGGTGTATCCTTAATATGTGCTTCAAATGTTTCCTTTATTATATCAGCTGGAAGCTTTCTGATACCGCCCGTTATTGTAACATATATCTGTCTGAAATGCTTACAGCTGCATAGTATCTTAATCATTCTGTCATAATTCTTGTCACTTACTACTGAAAAAAGTAATGTTGCCTTATCAAGCCGACTGTTTTCATAAAGACTGTTTACTGAATCTACAAAGCTTTGAATCCCTTGTGGATTATGCGCTCCGTCAACATACAGATTATCTCTTAACAGTTCCATTCTTCCTGCCCAGTGTGTATCGTACATTGCCATACTGACTGCTTTATTGTCAAGCTTAATCATCCCCCTGTCACACAGATTAGCACATACCGTAAGTGCAATGCTTGCATTTTCCATCTGGTACAACGCATTTGTACTTAACCGGAAGCAATCATTCTTATAATACTCATTATGAATTAAAAAATCAATATACCCGTATGTATTTTGTATCAGTTCAAATGTATTGTCGTCAACCACATGACAGTCGCATCCAAAGTCTGCTGCACGCTTTCTTATCACATCAGCAGCTTCTTTCACTATGCCGCTGCACACAACCGGTATTCCCGGTTTAATTATCCCTGCTTTTTCATTTGCAATCTTTTCTATTGTATCACCAAGAATTGCAGTATGTTCAAGCGATATTGTTGTTATTACTGAGACAACTGGATTATCAACTGCATTAGTTGCATCCAGCTTTCCGCCAAGACCCGTTTCCATAACAACATAATCCACATCATGCTTACTGTAATAATACATTGCCATGCCAAAAAGATAATCAAAATACGCAAGCTCCTGTGTCCTGTGTTCTTCCACATACCAGTATGCTTCTTCAAAATCCTCTTGTGAAATCATTATTCCATTGATTCTTATACGTTCTGTTATATCATCAAGATGAGGAGATGTAAAAAGTCCTGTCTTATAACCATTATGCTGTAAAATTCCTGCAATATAAGCACACACCGATCCTTTTCCATTAGTACCGGCAACATGTATTATTTTTAATGACTTCTCTGGATTATTCATATCATGTAATAACTGTCTGCCTCTTTCTAATCCTGTAGATGATGCAAACTGACTTATACTGTCAAGACTATTCACAATCTCATTATACATGTCTCATCTTTTCCTTTCCGGATGTCACATACTTTGTATAGAAATAATATGTCTGTCCTCATATGTAATAACAGCTGTGTATTTTCCACCAGTATATGCCCTTATCACATTATTATCCCCTACTGCCAGCATAGAAGCTGAATCATGTGCCTCTTTTAAAGTTTCTTCAATATATCGTAATTCTTCCCTGCTAAATATACTCACAGCAGACTCAAATACTTCATCATCAAATGAATATTTGAAGAAAAAGGCTGTCCATTTTATCTTAAGTTCCTTTGCTCTTTTTTTGGTCTCTTCATCTGCCGTTTTCTGTACAGATTCAAGATATATCTTTCTCTCCTCTGCCTTCTCACATGCAAGTTTTAATTCTTTCTCTGTCTCCTGAAGTCTCTTTTTCTTCCTGTCACTATCATCAAGACTTCTGTCCATTTCCCTCTTTGTATCATTAACCTGTACATAATATCGTTTTGATTCATCTTCTGTCTTTCTGTTATTAATATAATCATCTTTGACATCTTCAAGTTTTGCAAAATCATTTTGTGCAATATTAAGCCTGTCCATGGCAGCATCATATTTCTTCTGTGCTTCAGTCATCCTGTCTGTCTTTACAGAAACATCCTTTTCACATTTTTCTAATTCCTTGCGTGCCTTTTCAACCTGATTACACATAACACGGTATTCTCTGTCCTTATCATCAGCGGCTTTCTTTTTGTCCGCAGCAATATAAGACGGCATAAGGTCTGATGGTGCATAAAACTTGATATCATTTGCATGGCTTACCTTCCATATGTATCCCGCCGCCTGAAGTTTTGATATTCTTGTCATATTTCTGACTGCCTGATACATTGTCTTTACCTGCGCCTCTGTCGACCAGAATGCATCTTCCCCAAGAAGTCTTATTGCAGCTTCAAGCTTTGTCGTACTTCTCTGTCTGCCGAGTACATCTATAATTCCCTCGCCATTGAATTTCTCTGGCATAAGACTTTTTTGAACCTCACGTTTAGTCTCCATTGAAGCAACCCCTAATTTTCTTCCAACCTGTTCAGCATATGACTTTTTCTGGACAGCTGTAAGATTACGTATCTGGTTCATAATATTATTTAAAAATGCATTGTTATATCTTATGCTTATTTCTTCTATTTTATGAGCGGGTGACATATATTTATTAATTCCGTATGCAGATGCCGCCTCATCAATAATGTATCTGGACATCTGCTCTTTTACTTCCTTATCCTTCATGTCTCCTTCAATTTCAGGACACATCACTTCAAGCCGCTCATATAACATTTTCTCAAGTTTTTCCCTGTTTAACGCCTTATAGCGAAGACAGTCTTCCCGTACGAGATCTGATACTTTTTTTACCTCATAATCAATCGAATTCTTTATTCCTATACTCTGTGTAAATGAATTGGCAACATCTGCAAGCACATTAACCAGTCTGTATCCGGTCTCTTTAACCGCATTAGATATATTAACATTGTCAATAAGCGCTATCTGCATTCGCAGCTCATCTTCACTGATTCTGCTTATCTCTGATATTATATCTGACATATCTGCCTCCTCTTCTGACTGCTACATAAGCCAGCAGTCTGAATTGTACCATAAGAACAAAAGATATATTTCGATTGCAATAAGAACCGCCATAATAATGTATCTTACAGCCTTATTACATCTTGTAAGTATGTCATACACTCCCACAAATGCAACATATGTTCCTGCCGTAAATCTGCATGTACTCATAACATGTGATGTCAATGGCACAAGAAGTGATATAATCCCGAACACTGCCATTGAGTAATATTTTCTGTAAAACATATATCCATAAAGTATCAGTATTGCAATACAGAACCACCCCATATATGTATATCTTGGCTCAATCTGTCCTGTACATGCCTTCCACAACACGCCTATAATCGGGAAATACTCATCCTCTCTCCATGCAATCTGGACATTCTTATATGCCCATGCATCACCACAGAAGAAATTAAGAAATGCCATATATGCAAATGCACCGAGCGGGCACACAAGCACTGACAGTATCTTCTTAGGTGCTTTAAGCATATCCATTACAAATGTCTTAACCCTGCCAAAGCTTATCTTAGTTCCTTCCATGTCAATATATAGCTGTACAACCAGTGCAAATACAAGTATACAGCCTACAATTCTTGTTCCACTTGAGCATGCTGCCATAATTCCTGCTGCCATGTATTTCTTCTCAAAAAGGAAATAGAAAAAAAGTACAATGAACATTATAAACATCGCTTCCGTATATACAGAACTGCAATAGAAGGTGTAAGGTGCCATAAATAAAAGCACTGGCATAATCATAGTATATTCTTCTTTAATAGAAGTCTGCTTCTTAAGACCTTTAACAGCAAAGAATGCTGCAATAATTATGCATATATTAGATACTATCATTCCAATAACATAAGTGTTAATAAGCCCGCCTGTCACTGCCTTTAATGCTGCACACACGATAACATATAATGGGAAGAAAGCCCAGTTAGCCTGAGGATCAATATCCGTAGGGTGTGTATAGCCATGATTGATTATATAGGCATATTTCTTTGCATCCCACTCGTTCATAAGAAACAGAAATGATCTGTGTGTCCCCATAATTCCATTATACACAGGAACCATGATAAGCATAATCAGTCTTGATATCGCAAATATAATCAATATCTTTAACAGAAGCCTGCAATTCTCATTATTTTTTAGTCTGTTCATCTAATTCCTCATTTCAATAATATACGGATTATATGATATATAGCTGCCGGGATTGTACTTATTACAGGTACTACAAACATTGCAGCCACAACTATTGCAAACAATCCAATATATATATACTGTGCACAGTACTTAGCCCATACAGGAACATTTATAGTTCTCTTATAATTAATCACAAGGCATAACACAGTTATTAACAATGTCACAAGTGTAATAAGCAGTCCTGCATTTCTGCCCTTTGGCACAAATGTAAACACTAATGTATTCTCGCCTTCGTGAACCTGTACACCTGTAAACAGCCCTGCTATCTCTTTAGTCTTAACTGTCTTTCCATCAAGTGTCACGGTCCAGTTAGCGCTCTTAATAACCGGTATCAGGGCATAATCCTTAGTTCCATCACTGTTTATCTTAACTGTAAGCGTATTATTAGTATATGAAACATCTGTCTGCTTATCTGCGAAATCCTCACAGAGCTTATCCATCTTCTCCATATTAAGAAGTCCGATAGTCATCTTACTCTGGTTCATATATTTAGGCTTATCATATTCAATCTTAATCTGAACATCTTCATCTTCAAATATGCCAAGATAAAGAAGATTATTATTATAATCCGTAAAATATGCTGTATTATTAACATCTCCAAGTGTAGGTACAACAACTGCCTCACCATTCACATATACATGTATGCTGCTCTCAAGCTTAGATGCATTAGCATCCGCATTAGGCTTCTTCACATCTGCAATATTCATATATATAGCACTTCTGCTTCCGACATTAATAGTCATGGACTTAATATTGCCAGCAGTCTCTGCCTGTGGATATATTCTTGTTACAAATGTTTCTTTATCTCCAGTCATTGCTTTATACATTCTGTTATGGTATGTAATCCAGTCAACATTAGTCATATCAAGCTTGCTGAATCTGCTGTCAACACAGAATCCAAATGGCAGGTTATAATTAGTGTTGTAAAGGCTGTAATCGCCTTCCTTCTTCTCTAATGTATATAAAGCACTGTCAAGTTCATTGATATTAACTGCCTGTGTAACATGCAGCACTGCATTACTGAATACTGTTCCACCTGAATCTAACAGCCACAGGAAATACTTAGAATATCCCCATCTCTTGGCATAACTTTGTGTATCGTCCTCTAAAGCTGCTGTAAAGCTTGATAATGCTCCTCTTCTCAATATAAGAGGATAATTGGCATTAAGACTGATATCAGGATTTACTATTCTGTCTGTAGCAGACTCTTCTATATCAAGGCTGTCTGCCGCATCATTGGCATACTGTACATAATCACCAATCTGGTAATCTTCATATGTATAAAATTTAGGAGGTCCTATAAGAGCATATGCACCGATAAACAATTCAAGTGCAATAACAAGGATAACTGATTTGCAGTTAAATTCTTTCTTCCTTATAAGCATAAATATATACACTGCAAACATTATTGCAAATATCATTATAAAAAATGCCATTGCAAGCATTTCATTGTTTATTGGTAATATGTTATAAATCATAACATATACTGCACCAATTACCGCTACTACCGCTGCCTGCCTGCGATAAAACGCACTCTTTAATGGTATATCTGCAAACATCTTCTCAGCCATTCCTGCAGCAACACAGATAAGCGTGAACGATATCAGATATCCGTTTCTTAATGTATATCCGTTATATGAGCCAAAATGCCACATAAGGTTAGTAGCTTCCATAAGCACCGGACCTAATGCAACAACAAGCATGGCTACAGAATATATAAGCTGTCTTCTGTCTAACTTATATATTTTCATTCCCATGATAATAACTGCTATAACGAATGCAAGTCCATAAAGCATCATCCAGCGCTGCAGTGCTGCCATTGCACCATCTGTAACGATTGAACTTGTTATCCAGCCTGCATACTGTGATAAAAGCCCCTTAGACGCACCACCTCTCTGTGATGAAGAAAGCTGTGCAAATACAGGAACAAGCACGAATGCTGAAAGTCCGATACCTGCAATCGTACCTATACCGACATTCCATGCAGTTTCCCTCCACTGCTTTCTCTCCTGCATAACTACCATTCTTATTCCACAGATAAGGAATATGTATATAAGTGACATTGCACTTAAGTAATAATTAATTATGAAGCACAACGCAATCATGCATATATATAACATTTTCTTTCCTGTCTCAAGCATTCTGTCATATGCCATTATAAGAATAGGGAAAAATGCAACTATATCCATCCATGGTGTAAAGCATGAACCATAGAGAATTACATAACCACAAAAGGCATACATGCATGAAAACATAACCTTTAATCCATACACAAGATTATTGTATTTCTTATTAATAAGCGCATACATTGCAACTGACATGAATATCATCTTAACAAGTGTAATTATTGATATGCTCTCTAATATGTAACTTCTTGGAACAAAATATAATAAAAGATTAAACGGTGTAATCATTGAAAATGCTGATATACTCATTGACACATTTGTTCCAAGACCTGTATACCAGTCAAACCATATTGATGCCTTACCATGCATAAAATCCCACAGATGTGCATAAAGCGGTGCTACCTGCTGCATGTTGTCAAAATAATCTATTCTGCTGCTTCCAAAAGGCCATATACCTTTAAGTATAAGTATTACAATCATAACCAGACCTGTTATTATACCAGGTACTACGTATGGCTTAATCTTTTTTAATAATGATTTAAATCCCGATTTCTTCATATAATTCTACCTTTCTATACATTTACACATATTCTGTCATCTTTGGATTTAAGTTTCCGCCTGACCTTTATCAAGGCTTATACTGTAAAGAGTATATTCTGCATTGTCAGCATGAAACTTCACTGTAAGAAGCTCATCACCGCTGACATATCCTACCTTTAGCTTCGTTGTTCCCTTGCTGTCTATATTTCCAATCAGCTTATCATTCACATATACTTCAATTCCTTTATCACCAACGGCTGTTGTATCATATTCCGTAATATCACATACAAGATATATATTATCAGATGATTCCTCCGGAATATAGTATATATATGAATCTTTGTCTGTATTCTTCGTTCCTTCATATCTCTTTGTTTTCTGCCAGCCCTGACCTTTACGACTGCAGACATTGCTTTGTTCTTTACCATTACGGTCTTTATGTTCTGTACATATCTCTTTCGTTCCAAATGTATATTTCAGATTACCATAACCCGGCCAGTCTGTAAGCTCATGTGTCAGATAGTACATTCGGTATTCTGTTCCAACCTTAGGATTCTTTCCCCACCATAATACTAATATGTAAAAAACAACAAGTACCGCACATGCTGTGTACAGCAATACTCTTGCTATATTCTTTCTCATACAGACCTCCATTTTTATACTTCTACAATCATATAATATAAATCATTTTTCGCAATCTGCCAAGTAAAAAAAGGTTCTACAGACATATTGTCTGCAGAACCTTACAATTAAATCATATTATAAGACAATTATTACATTAAAGCCTGTAATTAGCAAACTCCCTGAGCAAGCATAGCGTCAACAACCTTCTCGAAACCAGCGATATTAGCACCAGCAACATAGTCTGTCTTTCCACCAACTGTCATATCATATCTCTTAGCAGCATCTGAAATGTTAGCGTAGATTGTTTCCATGATTCCCTTAAGCTTTCCATCAACTTCTTCGAATGTCCATGAAAGTCTCTCTGAGTTCTGGCTCATCTCAAGAGCAGATGTAGCAACACCACCAGCGTTAGCAGCCTTACCACCTACGAAGAGAACACCATTCTCCTGGAGATACTTAGTAGCTTCTAATGTTGTAGGCATGTTAGCACCTTCTGTTACAGATACAACACCGTTAGCAACAAGCATCTTAGCATCCTCGATGTCTAACTCATTCTGTGTAGCACATGGAAGAGCAAGATCTACCTTGTACTGCCATACTCCATGTTCACCATTCTGCTTAGCAAAGTACTGAGCTGATGGCTTAGCAGCAGCATATTCTGTAAGACGTGCTCTCTTAACTTCCTTAACTTCCTTAAGAAGTGCAACATCAATTCCTTCTGGATCATAAATCCAACCTGTTGAGTCTGAGCATGTAACAACCTTAACACCTAACTGCTGTGCCTTCTGGATAGCGTAGATAGCAACATTACCTGAACCAGATACAGCTGCTGTCTTGCCCTCAAGTGACATTCCATTATCTTTCCATAAAGCATTAGTAAGGTATAATAAACCATAACCTGTAGCTTCTGTTCTTGCAAGTGATCCACCGTATGTAAGTCCCTTACCTGTAAGTACGCCTTCGAACATTCCACGGATTCTCTTATACTGACCGAACATGAATCCGATTTCTCTTGCGCCTGTTCCGATATCACCAGCTGGAACATCGACATCAGCACCGATATATTTGCAAAGTTCTGTCATAAAGCTCTGGCAGAATGCCATGATTTCTCTGTCTGACTTGCCCTTAGGATCAAAATCAGAACCACCCTTACCACCACCGATTGGAAGAGTTGTAAGTGAGTTCTTGAATACCTGTTCGAAACCTAAGAACTTGATGATGCCTAAGTTTACTGAAGGATGTAATCTTAAACCACCCTTGTATGGTCCAATAGCGTTATTGAACTGTACACGGAAACCTCTGTTTACCTGTACCTGTCCCTTGTCATCTACCCAAGGAACTCTGAACATGATCTGACGATCTGGCTCTGTAATTCTTTCAAGAATAGCGTTCTTTCTGTAAACTTCCTCGTTAGCCTCAACAACTGGTCTTAAAGACTCAAGAACCTCTGTTACTGCCTGTAAAAATTCAGGCTGATCTGCATTCTTCTTAGACACGATGTCTAATACTTCATCAACATACCCCATAACCTTAAAACACTCCTTTAAATTATTATTTAAGATTGTACATTACTGCACATCAATTCTAGCGTTATTATATCTGTTCTGGTTAATTTCCGCAAGTTTTTTATAGCGTTTACCTATTAACTTTAAGTTATTTGTAATAATATTAATTAAAATAAGCCTATATCTAAGGTATGTTGTTTTTCTTGCTTAAGATAATTAAGTTTTACTTTTTGATAAAATCATGGTAGAATGTATTCGTTATTTTTTTATTATCCTATTGTAATTAAGGAGTGAATTATGTCTAATTTTTTTACAAGAAGTAAAGACGATATGAAATATTTATTTAAGAATAAAGAAGAGCTTTCTAAGAAAGAACGAAAAAGAAAAAGGCGTGGCTGGGGTACACTTATTGGTCTTATATTAGTTCTGATACAGCTTATTGTATCGGGATTACTTTTATTTAATATATTTAAGTTAGATATTCTTCCATTGAAGTATTTAATTGCGGTCAACGCATTTTTACTGCTGATATTCCTGTACGATTTCACATCGCAGTTTACGAAGGCTCATATTATAGGTAAGATTCTTGCAGTACTTATGTCAGGAGTGATTGTTTTCATATACCTTGTATCATCTAAGCTTGATTCTGTCCTTAATAAACTTAATCTTCCTGAGATTAACACTGACATCGTTGATGTAGTTGTACTGGCAGATGATAAAGCTTCCTCTTTAAATGATCTTGCCAATTACAAGTTTGCTTATAATTCAACTGCAAGCAACGCTAATGTCAAGACAGCATTTGATTCTGTTAAATCAGAGCTTAACAAGAGCAGCCTGGAACTTGCAGAATACAAATCATGGGATGACCTTGTAACTGCCTTTTATGATAATACAGAGGTTCAGGCAATTGTTATGAATGATTCCATGCTTAAGGTTGTTGCCTCACAGTATGAAGACTTTGATACCAAGGTTAAGATTATTAAGCAATTCGAATATAAGAAGCTTGTTACTGTCCAGAAATCCAACGTTAACGTAAAGAAAGAACCATTTATAATATATGTTTCCGGTATTTCAAGTGATGATGGTGGTGACTTCCAGCTTCAGAATAACGCACTTAGTGATGTTAATATTCTTGCCGTTGTTAATCCAGAGACCAAGCAGATTCTCCTTGTTACAACACCAAGAGATTCTTACATTAAGATTACCGGTCCAGATGGAAGAAAAGGTTATGATAAACTTACACATGCTGGAAACTATGGTGTAGAAGCTTCTATGGATACTCTCCAGAATCTGTATGGCATTGATATTGATTATTATGTAAAAATCAACTTCTCCGGATGCGTCGCTGTAGTAGATGCACTTGGTGGAATCACAATTGACTCAGAAGTAGAATTTACTTGTGGCGAAGATGCTTCTCCTATTCCATATCATTTCGTCAAGGGACCTAATGAATGTGATGGTGAGATGGCAGTTGCATTCTCAAGAGAAAGACATGCATTTGCTGCTGGAGACTTCCAGCGTGGACGTAACCAGACTGCAGCTATAAAGGGTATCTTACAGAAAGCTACTTCTCCTGCAATACTTACCAAGTATTCAGCCGTACTTGATGCTGTTAGTGATATGTTCCTTACTAATATTCCAACAAGTACAATATCTGATCTTGTTAAGCTTCAGTTAAGCGACAGTACAGCATGGAATATCCAGACATACAGTATTGAAGGATCAACCCAGCCACCTGCTGGACAGGGTCCTGCTTATCTCGAGATAACCGGCCTTAGAGGTGCTTCTGTTGTATATCCTTACGCAGACAGTATCAATACTGCTATCCAGCTTATGAGTAAGATTCAGAATGGTGATGTATTCGATGTAGATGAATATGTTGACAGTCTCAATAACAATTCAAACTAATCAATAAAATATACCCCCGCAGCCAATGAAACTGCCGGGGGTATATTTTTTATAATCCATTATTATAATATATAATTATCTATAACATATGCCACACCACAGTCATCATTAGATGGTGCATTGACATCTGCATATTTCTTAACTTCAGGATATGCATTCTCCATAACCGCTGCAAGACCTGCATACTTTAACATTGGAATATCATTCATTCCATCGCCGCATGCAACAAGTTCTTCACTTGTTATATCAAGCATTGTGAGCAGCTTATCCAAAGATGCATCCTTTGCAACTCCTGCAGGTACTACCTCTAAGAAATAGCTCTCTGAAAAAAATGCATTGATTACTCCCTCATGCTTATCTAACAAGGCTTTCTGCACAGGAAGAAGCTTTTCATGCTCTCCTACAACCAGAAATTTCTCTACAGGATAATCCACAAATTTGCGCAAATCATCTACTTTCTTGATTGTAGTCCTGTTGCATATTGCTTCTTTCTTTACATATTCATCAGAATCACTCTCAGCAGCTATCTGCGTATCAGCATATGTCAGAGCATACACACCGTTGGCTCTTGCAAGACTGCATATATCTGCTATACAGTCCTGTGGCATTATTGTCGCAGACATCTGCTTTCCCGTCTTGCAGTCAACTATACAGCCGCCATTATATGCCAGTATATAACCGCCTTTCTTGTCAAGCTCAAGCTCTCTGGCTATTGGTGTTATTCCAAAAAGCGGTCTTCCTGAAGCAAGAATAACCTTAACGCCTGCATCTATTGCTTTCGCAATCGCTTCTTTGTTGCCCGCTGGAACTTTCTTCTCTCTATTAGTTAATGTTCCGTCCAAATCCAGTGCCAATGCCTTATATTTCATACTTCTCTATCTCCTCTTTTAGTCATGTATGAACAATTTAGCATATAACACCAGTGATTTCAACCTAAGATATTCTCATCATGTTAAATGTTGTATATATATTCAGTTTTCCATAACCAGCTACAGGGTTAGGATATACCATATATTCTGAGCGTACTGCACCTCTTATAAGCTGTGCTTTAATATCGTTATGATTAATCATCTGACTATTCTTTACATTTACCTGATATGAATATAAAAGTGCAACACAGCCCCCGGCATAAGCCGCTGCATAGCTTGTTCCAGTAACCTTAACACCTCCAGATGGAGCAATTCCATATACCCCCGCACCCGGTGCAACAAAATCAGGTTTAATCCTTCCGTCAGCGCTATATCCACGCCCACTTTCATAATAAGCAGCCCCTGTATAATGATTATATGCTCCTACACTTATAACACCATCAGCTGCCGCTGGAACTGTAAGTGTTGTATCCGGGTCGGATTTTAAAAAATATATATCCTGTCCGGAAAACTGCTTTAATGGAAGCCATGCATTATAACTTCCTTTTATATTAGTGAGACTATATATATAGAATTTCCATGTACCCTCAACTGGTGTCTTAAGTCTTACGAATATAACCTCCATTCCAGCAACATTTTCAGTTATCTGATAATCTACCGTAACTGTACTTCCCTCATAAAGAAATGTATACTCCATACTTGCACCCATTCTTGCAGGTATTCTTGGAACATATTCCCCTGACGGTGATTCAATCGACACGGATAATATATCAAGACTATCCGCCCATATTTCCATCGTAAAACCCTTTCCTGTTCCATCAACATTAATTTCCATAACATCAGGTACCAGGGCTGACATTACTGTCCCTTTATAATGACATTTATTATTAGCTTCATTGCCCATACATGTTATAACTGATATATTGGGTTTTTTAGTAAGATTCTCCATCATTTCTGCCAGAGGAGATGCGCCTGTTCTTGAACCATTAGCACTTCCCAGACCAAATATTATTATCAATGGTTTTCCAAGTCGTATAGCGTAATCTTCAAGAAATCTTAAAGCCAGCATAATATCACTTTCCTCAAAAGCTGGAACGTCATCCTTTATCAGAAAAAAATCTCTCAGATACTGTTTACTTTGTTTTAATTTAACCACTAAAAGTTCTGCTCCTGGTGCAACGCCAACATATCCGTCTGCATATGAACCTGCTGATATTGAAGCCAGCAGCGTTCCATGTCCTGACGTGTCTCTTTGTGCAACATAAGAATATGGATTTTCTCCGTTATTATCAGCCTCTATTGCCCTGTCTATTTCATCCTTTTCATATACTCTGCCAAAATGTGCATACGTATTTGCAACATCAGTCTCTGTTCTATCTGTCTGATCCCATATAGCCTGAATTCTTGTATTTCCAAGTCTGTCCTTGAAAACATCATTAAGATAATCTATTCCGGTATCCACATACCCTATGAGAACATTACTCCCGTCTGCCTGCAGATTATCCTGTCCAAGTACCCGTAAAGCACCTATTTCATCAAGTGCGCTTATATCCGCATCGCCTTCCATGAGTCCATATAACTTTGGAATAGTAAAATACCCCAGCGAGCTTATATTAAGCTGGCGGTTATCAGGCAGTTCTCCATGAGCTATAATCCATTGCGAATCAGCTCTCTGTGAACATATCCCTGATAATGCCTTAATAGCTTCATCAGCCCCTGGGGTATCTTCTATTATGTAATCATATATATTCTCTTTGGTTATATCAAAATCACACGCCATAACATCTCCTTAACATAAAGCAATCACTGTACATGCTATATGTATTCAGAAATGTATTGTATTATTCTGCTATAACTATTATGCTCTCATAGTTATTACCGGAGCACCTTTCTTTTCAACAACATCTTCTGTAATTGTAACTGAACCTATATTGCTGTCTTTCGGTATCTCATACATTATATCAAGCATAAAATCCTCAATAATAGAACGGAGTGCTCTTGCACCTGTATCTTTTTCCATTGCCTTTCTTGCTATGCTTCTTAATGCATCATCTGTAAACTCAAGCTTCACCTCATCAAGCTCTAACAGCTTCTGATACTGCTTAAGAATTGCATTCTTAGGCTCTTTCAGAATATTGACAAGCATATCCTCATCCAGTCTGTCAAGTGAATATATGATAGGCAGTCTTCCTAAAAATTCTGGAATCATTCCGTATTCTCTAAGATCATCAACCGTCACATAAGACATGATGTTCTTCTCATCATCATATTTATCTTTAAGGTCAGCATTAAATCCCATTGAGGATGACTTATTAAGCCTTGTCTTGATAATATCCTCAAGATCTGGAAATGCACCACCACATATAAACAGAATATCCTTCGTGTTAACAGTTACCTGTGGAACCATTGCATTCTTACTTGTCGCACCAACAGGAACTTCAATCTCACTGCCTTCTAACAGCTTTAACATTCCCTGCTGTACAGACTCGCCACTTACATCTCTGCTTCTGGTCTCTTTCTTCTTGGCAATCTTGTCTATCTCATCAATAAATATAATTCCATGTTCAGCTTTCTCTACATCATTGTCTGCTGCCAGTAAAAGCTTAGAAACAACTGACTCTATATCATCTCCGATATATCCTGCCTCTGTAAGTGTTGTTGCATCTGTAATAGCAAGTGGCACCTGTAATATCCTTGCAAGCGTCTTAACAAGATATGTCTTACCACTTCCTGTAGGTCCAATCATAAGCATATTAGACTTCTCAATCTCAACGTCACCCAGAATCTTAGCATCTGCTGAAACTCTTTTATAATGATTATATACAGCCACCGACATTACCTTCTTAGCATAGTCCTGACCTATAACATACTCATCTAACTTTCTCTTAATCTCATGTGGTGCAGGCAACTTAGAAACATCAAGAGCAGGTAACTCTTTCTTATCTTCTTTCTTTTTCTTAAGCTTCTGCTTTTCTGGAACCGGGTCTGAATCCATAACGCCAAAATTGCCAAACATGCCCATTCCAGGCATGTTTGACATCTTCATCATATCTTCATAATTAATTCCGCTGCTGTTAATTGAATCGAATGTTCTTTGCATACAATCCTGACAGATGTATATATTGTTAGGCATAACAATCATCTTACCAGCTCTTGATTCTGGCCTTCTGCACACAAAACATATCTTCTCATAATCATCGGAATTCCCATTGTTATTCTTATTAATATCCTTATCTTCTGTCATATTCTCATTGGTATTATCCATAAATATCTACTTGGAATATATCCTTAAGATGCCTTCTTAGAGCCAAGCGTTACCTCCGTGCTCTTAAGAACATACTCGCTTCCTTCCATATGATAATAATCTATAGTTACTTTTTCACCTGCCTCATAATACTGAAGCATGTTAGTAAGTCCTGACATAGTAGTAACTGTCTGGTCATCAAATCCGACAATTATGTCGTATGTCTCTAATCCTGCCTTGTCTGCTGCTGAATCATCAGCTACAGTTCTTATAAGAATACCTACAGGATATCCATAATATGATGCATAATTACTTGTAATATCTACTGCTGCAATTCCAAGGTATGCTGCCTTATCTGACGAAACCTTGTTTCTTGTCTGCTTAGTCATTAATGAATCAATAATATCCTTAACATTAGAAACAGGGATTGAATAAGCCATACCTTCTACACCATCACTGCTTGTTTTTGCAAAGTTAATAGCAATAACCTTTCCTTCTGAATTAAGAAGAGCTCCACCACTGTTACCAGAGTTAATCGCTGCATCTGTCATAAGAAGTCCTGTAAATGTTACATTGTTGACTGTAATTGAACGGTCCTTTGCACTAATTATACCAGTTGTAACTGACTGGCCTTCGCCTAATGCATTACCAATGGCAACAACCTGCTGTCCAACTTTAATATCTGATGAATCTTCAAGTTCTGCAATTGCAATATTAGACGCTGTATCAGATGAAATATCACTTAATGATACTGCTGCTACTGCAATATCCTGATCTGACTTAGAACCCTTAACAGAACAGCTTGCACTTGTGCCATCAGAGAATACACATTTAAGATTATCAATATTATCAACAACATGTGCATTAGTTACAATAAGTAATTCAGTATCACTCTTGCCTACAATAATACCTGTACCACTTGATGTTGCCTCATAACTCTGTCCATATCCAAAATAACTTGAACTTTTAACTGTTGTTGTACCATTAAGCTGAACCATTGCAGGAAGGGCTGCTGTAGCAACCGCCTCTACATCCATCTTACCTGATGCTGAAAGATTAGTATCTTCTGTAAGCGAAGAATCTGTCTTAGCGACATTAGAAATATTATTACTTACTGTTGGTATATTAACACCTGTAGCATCAGACTTATTACTGCCAGCAATCTTTCCACCTGCATAATTAACACCAAACATAACCGAACCGGCTATTGCGCCAAAAAGTACTGCTGAAAGAACAAAGCATGCTGCTTTCTTTGCAAATCCTCTTTTGTGTTTCTTGTGCTTCTTAGCTTCATAAGGTGCACTTGAAAATGCTGTGTTATTATTGGCTGTACTGCTATTATTAGTATTGTTATATGGTATATCACTGCCACTGTAACGGTACTGTGAATCATTCTCATTATTGTCGTTATACATAATCATTCTCTCCTTTTAACATTGTATTATGACAATGAAGATTCCATACATAACAAATGAACACATCTCACTGTCAATACATGTAATATAACAACGAAATGTGTTCATATTGTGTTTTAGTTGTTAATTAAATTTGAACTGATTATAAACCAACAATTTCAGAAACTGCATCAGTAAGTTCTTCTAACTTCTTATCAGCATCCTCAAGACCTGTTCCCTTAACACCCATATAGAACTTAATCTTAGGCTCTGTTCCTGAAGGTCTTGCACAGCACCATGCATGGTCATTAAGTTCAAAATAAAGTACGTTAGATTCAGGAAGTCCTGTAGGCTTCTTCTCGCCTGTAGCAATAACTGTACACTCATCCTTCTTATAATCTCTGAACTCAACAACATTCCATGCTCCGAACTTCTTAGGTGGATTATTTCTTAAATCATCCATCATCTTAGCAATCTGGACAGCACCTTCTGCACCCTTCATAGTTACAGCCTTCTGTCCTTCCTTGAAGTAGCCGTACTTATCAAAGATATTAATCATCTGATCCCATAAAGTAATGCCTTTAGACTTATAGTAAGCTGCTGCTTCACATAATGCCATAACAGCCACGATGGCATCCTTGTCTCTTGCATGAGTTCCAACCAAGCAGCCGTAACTCTCTTCAAAACCGAATTCATATTCGTATGTATTATTCTGCTCAAAGAACTTAATCTGCTCACCAATATACTTAAATCCTGTAAGAACTTCAATAAGCTTTAAGTTATATTCCTTAGCGATAAGATCAGCTAAGTTAGTAGATACGATAGTCTTTACAAATGCACCATTCTCATGAAGAAGTCCCTTCTCCTTTCTCTGTGAAAGAAGGTATTCTGCAATAAGCATACCAGACATATTACCTGTGAATGACTTGTACTCACCTGATTTAGTGTCCTTAGAATATACGCCAAGTCTGTCCGCATCAGGATCAGTTGCAAGAATAATATCTGCATCAACTTCCTTAGCAAGTTTTAATGCATATGTGAATGCCTTAGGATCTTCAGGGTTAGGGTACTCGAGTGTTGTAAAGTTAGGATCTGGTTTTTCCTGTTCTGGAACAACATATACATTCTTGAAACCTAACTCTCTTAAAATTCTTCTTACAGGAACATTACCTGTACCATTGAATGGAGAGTATACAATCTTAATATCATCAGCAACCTGCTTAATGATATCTCCGTTAAGGCTCTGCTTCTTTAATGCTGCAATAAATGCATCATCCATATCATATCCAATAATGTTATACAGGCCTCTTACTCTAGCCTCTTCTTCATCAATAGTCTTAACATCATTAAAATCAGTAACAGCCTTAACTTCATTGATAATCTGTGTATCCTTAGGTGCTGTTATCTGGCATCCGTCATCCCAGTATACCTTATATCCATTGTATTCTGGAGGATTGTGGCTTGCCGTAACCATAATACCTGCTGTACAGTGAAGTTCTCTTACTGCAAATGAAAGTTCTGGTGTTGGTCTTAATGAAGGGAATATGTATACCTTAATGCCATTAGCCGCAAGACAAAGAGCTGCTTCCTGCGCAAATTCTCTTGACATTCTTCTATTATCATGAGAAATAGCAACACCCTTATCCTGTGTTCCTTCCTTGATAATAAAATTAGCTAACCCCTGAGTTGCCTTTCTTACAATGTATACATTCATTCTGTTAGTACCATTGCCTATGACACCTCTCAGTCCGCCTGTTCCAAACTCAAGATCCTTATAGAATCTGTCCTCAATCTCTTTCTCATCTCCTGCAATTGATTTGAGTTCTGCACGTGTGTCTTCATCAAAATATTCATTCTCACACCATGCTTTGTAAGTTTCCATATAACCCATACCCTTTACCTCTTTTCTTGATTTATATTAGTCCTGTAAAGCTTTTCTAAAGCTCTCAGAAACTGCTTTCAATGCTTCTTCTTCGTCCGGACCTTCTGCTATGAGAGTTATCTCATCTCCACAGCCAACGCCTGATGCAAGAATAGATATAACACTCTTTGCATTAACAACCTTATTCTTAAATGTGAATGTAATGTGTGAATCAAATTTAACAGCTGTATCACACATTGCTCCTGCAGGACGAAGATGTATTCCTAATGCACTTCCAACTAGTATCTTCTCACTTACCATATGAATCACCTCTCAATTTCCAGTCGTCACGGATGTTGTTTCCTGAGTCGACTGAGTAGTTTCTGTTTCCTGGGTATTATCCTTAAACAACACATTAACGGATGCTGCTCTCTTTAATGTAACTCCATCCGGAAGTTTAACCGACAATGTAATGCTTTGTATTCCTGACGTAGTATATGTAGACAAATCTGCAGTCATCGTTATAGCGGATGCGTCTAATGCAGCAATTGCAGTCTCTGAACCCTCGACATCTATTGAAAATGTTCTATCCTCAAAGCTGTAGCTCATTCCGGTTTCAAGTCCACTAACCTTAATATCTGATGTATTAAGTGTTATTGTCTTATTACCTGTACTCTCGATTCTTACTGTAACCTCAATCCTTGCATTATCAAGAATTGTAAGCGATTTATCTATGTAATCCGAAAGACCAAACTTATACACTTTATTTTCAGTTAAACCATCTACATTAATATTACTTGCAGGAATAACAATCTTATCAAGACTGTTAAGCATATTGGTATCACCATATACAACAACACTATCACGATTAAGCGTCACTCCTGAAACTCTGTATCCGTCTGCCGGTTTTCCTGACGTCTTAACTTCTATACTTACAGTCTTAGTCCTTACAACCTGTGCAGTATAGCCCACACTTGTCTGTGTAAGTTCAACAGAAGAATCATTAATTTCATTATTATCAGAATCATACAAATGAATATCTGCTGTTCCCGTCACATCTGCAGTCGCTCCTGTCACATCAAAAGATATCCCTGCATGGTCTATATTATCGATAACAGACGAAGGACCTGTAACCTTAACAGATGTTGGATTAAGCACTCTTCTTACCACTGCATAGCCATCTGCCGCTGAACCGGTAATCTCTGAAACAACATTTACAGTCTTAGTATCTCTGTTTTCTATGCTTAATCTTACAGCAGATGTTTTAGGTGTAGCTTCAACATTATTAAGAACCTGTCCATCTTTAACAACTGATACATGAATATCAACATAATCAGCAAATGCGCTTATCTTGCTAAGATCCGCAGTTGCAACAATATCACTTGCTTTGATATTAGTAACAATACTCTTCGGTCCACTTACATATACTGATATCTTGCCACCCTCTACAATTTCATAACTGTAATTCTTATCAGTCAGACTCTCTGTATTAATAAGCTGTACCGACACATTACTGAATGTATAACTCGTGGTTGGATCATATACATTAACTATAACCGTCCACAAAACAACCGCAAATATAGCCGACAGAATCTTAAGGCTCAGGTTCTTAAACATCTTTTCCTTCATGCTTTAGCCTTCCTCTCCATATCTTGAACGACTTCACATCAATAGTTCTCCTGCGAAGATATTCCAGCTTGTTTCTAAGAGAATCCGCATCAATATCATGAATAAGTTCTCCACCAACAGCCACCGAAACCTTACCGGTTTCTTCAGATACTATAATAGTCATACTGTCTGTCACTTCACTGATACCAACACCTGCTCTGTGCCTTGTGCCAAGAGCCTTATTAAGATTATTATTATCTGAAAGAGGCAGATAACACGTTGCAGCAACAACCCTGTCTCCCCTTATAATAACAGCTCCATCGTGAAGCGGCGTATTATGCTCAAATATATTGATAAGCAGCTGGCTTGTAACCAGTCCATCAACCGTAATTCCTGTTTTCTCATATTCTTCAAGAACCATATCCTGTTCAATAACTATAAGTGCTCCTGTATAAGCAGCTCCCATATCAAAACATGCCCTTACTATCTCTTCTGCAGTCTTACTGCTAAACCTTTCACCCTTTTCTCTTCCGTCATTAAACCTGAAAAGTCCAAACAGAATCTTCTTTCGTCCAAGCTGCTCTAATGCTCTTCTTAACTCCGGCTGGAATATAATAACAAGTGCAATAATACCAACACTGATTGTCTTTCCTGCAATCCACAGAATAGTCTTAAGATTCAGAATATACGCAATCAGTGCGAATATAACAACAATAATAATTCCCTTAAGCAATACCCATGCCTTGGTATTCTTAATCCATACCATGACATTATATATAACAAAAGCAATAATCACAATCTCAATAATATCGGTCCATGTTATACGCGGAATATATAATTTAACAAGATAATCCCTTATGAAATTATTCACTGTATTATCGCCTCCGTTCTTCTTATAATCTTCTAAATAAAACTAGCAAAATATATTCTGATGATTACTTATCATCATCATAGAATAAAATATCATCATCTTCTTCGTTAGATACTGCATATCCATTATCTTTAGCTGTATCGCCGGTTCTCATCTGTCTGATATCATCTGTCTTCTTAGTCTTTTTAGCATTAATATGCTTAATTCTTACATCAGCATTTGCAACATTAATCTTTGGTACAGCCTTTACATAATAATAATATTCATCATCCTCATACTGTACATACTCTGTTCTCTTATAATCAAGTGCAAAGAAAACAATATTGCAGATATATGCAGCTGCAACCCCCAGTATAGTTCCTATAATTATAAGAACAATATTAAAATCTGATTTCAAAGCTATCTGTCCTACAACCAGAATAAGGAACTGTGTTATACTTCCCACAATAATAGCTATTTTCCATGAATGATCGATTTTCTGTCTTCGGATAATATATACAACAATAATAGTAACTGCAGCTGCTATAATAAGCACCAGCATCTGTCTGTTCTTTAAAAGGCTTTCTATAAGATAAGATATCTGTTTCATACTTTCTGACAAAGAATCATCAGAAATAGCAGCCTCATAATCACTTGCAGTTCTTATTATGTAGTACATAATAACACCAAAACTCACTGGTATAACTGCCGCAACTGACGAACACAGACCAATCGCTACCGGAAGCACAAATGGTATCTTCATCCAGCAGAACATGGCAGTAATAATAAGTATATAAGCTGTTTTAGGTGCAAATCTGAAATACAGAAGATACATCAGAAGCATTACACACAATACCAGTAATGCAAATTCCGGAGCAATTACATACAACTGTATAAGAATAAACGCTGAAAGAACTATCAGTGTAAAACCACCCGGAAGAAATGCACATATAACAGAAAGTAACAGTGCAAACACCGGATTCTTCAACTTATCCATGTAACCAATACTTGTATTAATCATAATAAAACATATCAATGCAATAATAAACTTTGATGCTGGTACCACATATGTATTATATCTGTTGTAAAATTTCTTAAAACTTTCCTTTAATTCCAATAAAAATGCCATCTATGCCTCCAAATAATTATTTCTTCTTCTGCCCTGTATAGAATCTTTCCAGCTTATTAAGCCTTGAAAAATACCTTTTAATACCTTTTCTGGTATTCTCATATCTGAAATAATATACAAACCCGGCAATTACACAGAATACGATAAGCATAAGCACATAATATAATGCAAACTTCTTGGCAAGTCCTATATAATCCAGGTTATTGATATCCCTTATCATTCCTTCTGCGTTACACAGGAAATACATCGCCAGAAGAATCACTCCTGCAAATGTAGTGGCAATCACTGTCTTTAATACTCCAAAAGCTATGTAATCACCCTTAAAATACTTGGCAGTTTTCAACATGCTTTTTCCTTCATTCTTCTCATATATTGCCATCTTGGTCATCATTTTGATTTTATTCTCATTAAGCAATTCATTCACCTCATTAAACAAGTTTAACCTGCATATGTTTAAATATAACATATTTTTACTTAATTGTATATTACAATTTGAGAGTGTCCGCCACCTGTAGCAACTACAATCCTTACCATTCTTCCATCAACTGTAAACGTTCTGTCTGTTGAAGCCGAAAGATAATTATTCCATATCATCTGTGAATTACCAGGAATGAGATTCTCGATTACATTATTAATCCTGCTGTCAAATTCACTGTTACGTTTCTTAATATATATAATAGTCACATTACTCTGTGTTATAATCTCACCATAATATGTCCCATTCTGCTGACATACATAAACATTAGAAACTGTCTGTTCAAATCCATTATTAATAATCGTATCTTCAATTTCTCCTGAGCCAGAACTTCCAGAATCATTATTATCTTCTGAAGATGAGTTTTCTGTTGTACTACTGCCAGGCTGTACGCCTCCAGACTGCACCCCACCAGATTGTACACCATCCCCACTGTTTCCGGTTCCTTGAGAACTCTCTGATTTATTTTCTCCTGCAGGCAGATTCTCTAGTCTGGAATCTCCTTCACTGGCACTGCCTGAACCTATGTTGCTTCCTGACGAAATACTCCCTGCCGTATGAGTGTACACACTGAATCCATTATCTGAACCTGCAGCTACATTTCTTATTCCTTCGATTACAATCGCATCAGAAACACTTCCAACTGTAGCCGTAAGCGTAGCTGTACCACTCCCTGTAACAGTTATTACTCCGTCTTTATCTACAGTAAATACATCTGTATTACTGCTTGTCCATACAATTGACTTATCGTCATCATCAGGTGTGACAATTGCTGTGACCTTCAGGCTTGTCCCAACCGGTACAGCCTTATTCTCAAACAATATCTCAACATCTGTCTGCTCCTTAATATTCTGTTGTTGAGATGATGCTTCATTCTTAAGATCTGTCCTTGTTACACTTACACTGGCTTTACTGTCCGCTTCCTGCTTCTTTCTGTTCTTATCTGTACTTACTGAAATTATAATTCCAGCCAGTATCAAAACAATAACCACTACAATAAGAACTACTGATTTTTTAGTACTGATATTCTTCATATTCCTATTAATCCTCAATATATATTATATTCCCTGCTTCCGCAGATTATATCTGTTTTTCTCTTTTTATATAATATAACACAATCACTCTGTTATAAAAAGAAAAAAGAGTGAAAGACATAAAAACTTCCACTCTTAATCATTCTAGAATTCGATGCGTATCTGTGTCCCCTTGTCAACTTCACTTTCTAAATATATTCTTGCATCATGAAGTTCTACAATATGCTTTACAATAGCAAGGCCAAGCCCTGTTCCACCAGTTTCCTTTGAACGGCTCTTATCAACTCTGTAAAATCTTTCAAATACCCTGTCCTGCTGATCCTTAGGAATTCCTATTCCATCATCAGTTACCTCTAGCCTTGGCTTCCCATCTACCATTCCCGCAAACACTTCCACATGTCCGCCTTCTTTATTATATCTTATTGCATTCTGTACAAGATTATCAATAAGCTCTCTTATCATATCCTTATTGCCGCGTATCATGCAGGCTGAACCTCTATACGTAAAATGTATTCCCTGTTTCTGTGCATTAACCTGCAGAGACTCTGCACAATCCTTAACAAACTCATACAAATCAAAATTCTCATACTGTCTTGGCATTTCACTGTGGTCTAATTCTGAAAGCCTTATAATATCATTAATTAATGATAATAATCTTTCTGAATTACGCTTAATCTCATGTGCAAAATGTATCCCCTGTTCATGGCTTACCATCTCATTCTCAATAAGCTCTGCATAGCCTGAGATTGCGGTAAGAGGAGTCTTTAATTCATGCGATACATTTGCTGTAAAATCCTGTCTGCTTCTTGCAGCAGCAAGAATATTCTCATGCTGTGTCCTGATTTTCTCTGCAAAAGGTGCTATTTCTTTATATACAGGCTTCTCCTGTACGGAATCTATATTCTTAGCCATTCTCTCAATAGGCTCAATAAGTGTCCTTGTAAGTAATCGTGAAAGAACAATACACACTACTATAATCACTGCAAGTATTCCTGTTACAGCCGGAAATACATTACCAAACACACTTAACATACTGCTTGCATCACAGGATACTCTTATAACAGTCCCATCCCTCTGTTTTAAAGCATAATAAAATGTATTCATATCCATCGTGTCAGAATTTCTTACGCACTGGCCATGTCCGGTATGAAATGCATCCTGTACCTCAGGTCTGTCTTTGTGATTGGGCATTACATTAATATCATTATCATTATCAAAAAGCACCACACCATCTGAATCTATCCAGGTAACCCTGAGATTATTAATTGGGAGCTTTACATCTGCATATTGCGATGACTTTTCAAAAACTCCGGTTTCCATGAGTACTTCTGCATTAGTTCTCAATCCTGCCTGGACCTGTTTCTTAAACAACCCATAATATATAAAAGTTATTCCGATAGCTGTAGCAAGAACTGCTATAACTGCTATTCCAATAAGCCTTAAATTAATCTTCTGCTTCATATATCCCACCTGTTCTGTCTGTTAATTATACCAGGCTACTCAATAACATATCCTACATTACGCACGGTTCTTATACGCGAGCCTGCATCACCCAACTTCTGTCTTAAAGTCTTAATATGCATATCCACAGTTCTTGACTCACCTTCAAATTCTGTTCCCCACACCTTAAGTACAATAGAATCTCTTGAAAGCACTATATTCTTGTTAGCCATAAGATATCTTAACAATTCATATTCTTTATATGTAAGTTCAACCTGCTTTCCTGAAACCGTAACCGCATGCCTTTCATGATTAAGTTCAATCTCTCCTACATCCAGCACGCCTGCCTCGTCTGTTTCTGTTCTTCTAAGAAGTGCTTTAACTCTTGTAATAAGCTCCATTACAGAAAACGGCTTCTTAATATAATCGTCAGCACCATCCTCAAGTCCCTTTATCATATCAAGCTCTGTAGACTTTGCCGTTACCATAATAACCGGCAGTCTCTTAGTTGCAGAATTCAATCTTAACTTCTTAATGATGTCATAACCACTTTCATCAGGAAGCATCACATCAAGCAATACAAGATCCGGAAGAATCTCATCAAGCTTCTTAAAGAACTCTTTGGAACTTCCAAATGCACCTACCATATGTCCACTGTTCTTAAGTGCAATTGTCTCTATTTCCCTTATACTTTCATCATCCTCAACTATATATATAAGAGCCATATTCTCATCTCCTGTTCTAGTCAGCCTTCTTTAATTCCGGAAGCTGATACTGTTTATAATACTGTCTGCATTCTTTTGCAAACTGAGGATTATCCTCATTAGTAAGATGCTCCAGATATCCATGTGTTTCAAAACCATTATCTCTTACTTCAATCATACATACAGCAATATTAGAGCAATGGTCTGATACTCTCTCAAAATTCGTCATAATATCTTCGAGTATAAGTCCTGTCTCAATTGTACATCTGCCTTTTCTTAATCTGTTGATATGACGCTGCTTAATTTCTAAGTTCAGACCGTCAATAACCTGTTCTAACGGCTCAATATGCTTTGCTGCCTCAATATCCTGATTTTCAAAAACCTGTACTGTGTTACTAACTATATCATGTACCGCTTTTGCAAATGTTTCAAGTTCTTTTCTTGCATTCTGTGAAAAAGATGACTCCTTGCTGTTCATCCCTTTTGCAGATTTTGCAATATTAATCGCATGGTCAGATATTCTTTCAAAATCACTCATGCAGTGAAGAAGTATTGAAAATGTATGATTATCATGCCTTGATAAATCGCAGTTACCAACCTTTACAAGATATGAACCCAGCTTATCCTCATACTTATCGACATCTTCTTCCATTGCCACAACCTCATCATATGCAGCATCTGAATAATTATTAATAATGTCAAGTGCCTTATTTAACGCTTTCTGTGACAGATGTGCCATCTTCACAGCCGTATTTCTGCATAACTCCATCGCAACTGCCGGTGTCTCTAAGAATCTTTCATCAAGTGCTGCAAGATCTGCTGCCACACCTGTCTGAATAACTTCCTCATGTTTTCCATCAGGAATAGAAAGAGTTGCAAGCTTCACAAGCAGATTAGAAAATGGGAAAAGTATAATTACACATCCGATATTAAAGAGACTGTGAATCACTGCTATTCCTGCTGCATTTGCCGGTGTTGATAAGAATTCAAAATGAACAAACATATTCAGGCTATAAAATATAACCATAAATATAACTGTACCAATCATGTTAAAATAAAGGTGTATCATTGATGCTCTCTTGGCATTCTTCTTTGCACCTACAGAAGATATAAGTGCTGTTACACATGTACCTATATTCTGTCCCATAATAATAGGAATTGCTGTTGCATAGTTAACCGCACCTGTTACACATAATGCCTGCAGTATACCAACCGACGCAGATGATGACTGTATAACTGCTGTAAGCACTGTACCTGCAAGAAGTCCGAATAACGGATTAGAAAACAGTGTAAGCATACCCGTAAACTTCTCATTGTCAGCCAGCGGTGCAACTGCGCCACTCATAGTTTCCATACCGAACATAAGAATTGCAAATCCAAGAAGAATATTACCTATATCCTTTTTCTTAGAATTATCCTTACAGGTCATAGTCATAATTATACCAATAACAGCAAGCACCGGTGAGAAGGATGATGGCTTTAAAAGATTAATCCATCCTGCTCCGCTTATACCTGTAAGTGATAACATCCATGAAGTCACTGTTGTACCAATATTGGCACCCATAATAATACCTACAGCCTGTGAAAGCTGCATAATACCTGAATTAACAAAGCCTACAACCATTACCGTAGTTGCAGATGATGACTGTATAACTGCTGTTACAGCCATACCAAGCAATACTGCCATAATTCTTTTAGAAGTAAGCTTTTCAAGTATCTGTTCTAATTTACCGCCAGAAAGCTTCGCTAGGGAATCGCCCATGACATTCATTCCATATAAGAACAAAGCCAGTCCGCCTGCCATCGTAAGTACACCAAAAATATTCATTTTACATAAGCTCCTTTTTGAACGACTTTTTCACACATCATGTGTATTCTAAATGAGCATTGTAAAATGTATTATGTAAGTTATGTAAAATTTATGTAAAATTTGCAACTATGTCTTTTATACGGTCTATATTAACAGGTTTTGCAAGATGAGCATTCATCCCACAATCAAATGCAGCTTTTACATCATTAGAAAATGCATTTGCTGTCATAGCTACTATTGGAATATCCTTTGCGTCAGGGTGCTTCATTTGTCTTATTGCTCTTGTAGCCTCATATCCATCCATGTCAGGCATCTGTACATCCATAAATATAAGATCATACTGCCCCTTCTTTGAATGTCTGAACAAATCAACAGCTGCCATTCCGTTTTTTGCACAATCACAGGCTGCCCCCTCTTCCTTTAGAAGTTCTTTAAGCATATCTGAGTTAATACCATTATCTTCTGCTATTAGAAAATTCTTACCCACAAGTACATGATCCGGTTCATTCTCATGCTTTGGTATGTTATATCTGTTCCAGAGGTCTTTATTCGTATTAATATCCGCAATTCTGAATTCCATAGTTACCTCGTAAGTTGTTCCCACTCCCTGTGTGCTTAGTACCTTTATAGTTCCACCCATGAGATCAATAAGATTCTTGGTTATTGCCATTCCAAGTCCTGTTCCCTGGACTGCATCTGTAAGGCTTGTCTCTTCTCTTGTAAACGGTTTAAATATGTCTTTTAAATATTCTTCACTCATTCCTATTCCATTATCAGATATGATGAATTTGTATTTTACAATCTGTGGATTGGTAACTTTTATTTCTTTTATTTCAAATGTTATGTTACCGCCTTCTTCTGTATATTTAACAGCATTAGACAATATATTAATAAGTATCTGGCTGAGTCTTAATTTATCTGCGGTAATGCAGCAATATTCAACACCATCTGATTTCACAACAAATGTCTGGTTCTTCTTCTTTGCCTGCGGTCTGATTATATTGTCTGTCTCATTTATGATGTCAGCAAGATTCACATCACAAAGATTAAGAGTAGTTTTCCCTGACTCAATTTTACTCATATCAAGGACATCATTAATAAGACTCAGCAGATGCTGGCTTGAAACAACTATCTTTTCTGCATAGTTTCTGACTTTATCCGGATTCTTATAATGTCTTAACATAAGCTGTGAAAATCCTACAATTGCATTCATAGGAGTTCTTATATCATGACTCATATTAGACAGGAACTGACTTTTTGCACGATTTGCTGCCTCTGCTGTATGAAGCGCATCTTCCATATGATTTCTTATCTGCTGCTCGTAAGTTCTGTCTGACAGAATTATTACAAGGACATCATCTCCGTCTTTATCCATATGATAACATCCCTGGTTAAAAAGTCTGTATTCACTTGAATCTGCTGGCTTTATCCAGTATTCATTGACAGCAGATTCTCCTTTTCCCAGCTTCACAATATCATTCCATTCAGGAACTTCTCCCCTCTTTTCCAATTCTCCAAAATCTTTAAGGATACCATCATATTCACTGCTCCTTATCCCCAGAACTCTCTCGATATTTCTGCTTACATACAGTTTTCTCCAGTCTCCCCACGAAAGCATAATATACACATCATCCAGATTTTTAGCCATAATCGAAAATAATATATCCCGTCTTGCAATCTCATGATCCTTCTCACTTACATATCTTTTGTAATATGTATATAGTACTACACATGCAACCATAAGAAGCAGTATACCTATCTGTACTGCCATTATAACAGTTCTATGCTGAACCGCAAGAGAGCTTGAATTAGCGACGCTTATAGGAACCATTGATATAAGCCCCCAGTTATCAAATCCAATTGGAACATAAACAAGACAATACTGGTTTTCATCAAGCCTGAATACCATTTCTTCTGCATCTGAATTCTTTACACTTTTCATAAAACTATCCAGTGACTTACCGGAAATATCCGCATTTTTCAGATGATAAAATATATTACCACCTATATCCATGCCGCCTTCAGACTTTAATACGATATCACCATTAGCATATATTACATAACTGCTTGTGTCCTTTGAAAACGCTTTTATACCCAGTTCTTTATTAATAGCTTCTGTATTGTATGAAACCGCTATGGAACTGTATTTAAAACCACTAATATATGCCGGCTGGACAGGAATCGCAAAAAACATTACCTCATCACTTCCCGGAAGTGAACCATCCACTACAACATTTTTCCTGTCTATCACAAGACTTTTCCATGTATTTCCGAGTTCAAGATACCCCTTTTTACCTGACGATGACAAGTAATTACAGGCATCATCTATAAAATAAAATTCTGTGTAATGCCATTCATTCTTCCATTCTGTAAGAAACTTGCTGATGCTGTCTATATTTTCACCAGCCTCATCTATATAATCACCTGTCATTCCAAGCAGGTTCCACTGCTGCCCGGTTATCTGCATGAATTTTTCACTGACCTGTGTATACACTTCATTAAGATTCTTCGAACTTGTCTCATACAGTTCTCTTCTGACTGTAATGGAATAATTAAGCATTATTACGCCTACACACGCAAATACAATTATTGCCACGCCTACTGCTGCAAAGAAATATTTTCTATACTCATTCTTCTTCAATTGACCTGTTTCCTTTCTCAAGATAATCAGCTCTTCTGTATATACGCTTCTGGTGCAGCCAGTCTGCCTCCATCAGCAAAATACTGTATCCATTGTTGTGCTACATTTGTTGTATGAGCTATATATCCATCATATTTTTCGCCTTCCCTGATGTCTGCCTCGGCCTTATACATATGAACTCCGCCATGCTTTGACATATCATAATTATATGCACGTTCCAACAAAGTATGACCAGAAACGTCAACATAACAGAAAGAATATATTTTTTCGTCTTCTACTGACTTTCCATCTGTAAGAATATCCTCAAGATGCATATCGCCCTTATCATCTCTTGATATCTTCATTGTAAATCCGCTTGATGCCGGCAGCGTATCCCATGATATCGGGTCGTCATCCCGTCCACAGCCTTCCACAAGGCACCGCACAACATCTTTAATCTCAGCACCTGTTGCATCCTTCGTATAAAACTTCACACCTCCGCCCATTAGAAGTGCCTGTAATTGTGCTGCTGTATAACTTCCCTTATAGATGTCTCCGGCATTCATGGCAGCAGGTGCAATCAGCATATCCACATTACATATTTCCCGGAGTGTATTAACCCTCACCGAAAATGCCTCACTTCCTGTATCTGATATTCTCCACTGATATTCCCTGTCAAACGTGGTGATAACCGGAGATTTTTCTTTTACCGCATTGTAGTTATTGTTAAACACTTCCACCGCCCGCGTGGCATCCACATCTCCTGCCAGCATTTTCTGTACTGCTGCGTAGCTTGCCCGGCACACACTGTCATTCCTTATATATGTATACATATGATTACTTTCAATATAAGGAATCAGGTTAGAAAATATGTCCTGCACATCTACATTTACATTTTTATTATACACAACAACCGACTGTATTCTGTCTGCCATTGCATTCATTACATCACTGCCAAACATATATCTTACTATATCCAGTGCCAGCTCTTCTTTTTTCCCTGCTCCTTTAAGTTTTCCATTCATAGCTATTGAATATCCGGGTGTACTGAAATACCAGTTATCATTATCTGTCTCCCCAAAATATGGCAAAAGAATGAGATTATTCATTCCCTCATCCTGATACTCTGCAATATTAGTGCTCTGTCGTATCATTGCAATCTTCCCGGACACAAAATCCTGGAATATACTTGAATATCCTCTTTTTGTGTCATCTGCCTGTGCATCAGTATCTTTCAAAACCTGTCCAATTCTCGAGAACAACTTCACACCCAGCTCATCCGGTATGTGATCTATATTTCCATCCATTGCTTCATAACGCCAGATGCGCCCTTCTGTACTTTGTAACAATGGAATAGACCACGCCTGTAACATATATGAATCTGTATAATCATATTTATAATCTGTTGCAAACCCTCTTATCCCATATTCACTGAACTTATTACATGCTTCAACAAATGTTACATAATCATGAGGCAGCTCTATTCCATATTTCTCAAAAACTGCTGTATTGGCAAGTATCCCCTCCACGCTCGCAGCACCAGGAAGCCAGTTCACAGAACCATCTTCATTGGTAAATCCATCAAGATATACCTTATAAAACATGTTTGTAATATCTGTACATGAAAAATCATATAGATAATCCCTGGGATTAATATCATAATCATCATCAGACGAAGACGTCTGTGTCCATGATGATGCATCTATTATTATATCCGCAAGATCATCATTAAGCGCTGCATCATTAAGATACTGTGCTCCTCCCCTGCTTATGACAAAATCAAATTCAACATCCGGAAAATGTTCTTTCAACATTTTTCCTACACTTGCAAGCCAGTAATCCTGGTCAAGCTGTACAACTATTCTCTGTTTTTCTTCTCCACTGTTTCTTAATGGTATACTACATGACAACAGCATACTTACAATCAATACCGTTAACAGTAAAACACATATTATCCGTTTCATTCTATCCTCCAAAAAGACTTTTCCCTTATGTTTTATATAGATAATACAACGTATGCATGTCGAATTATGTCGAATAGGAGGAGAAATCAATAAAAAACCTGCATGGAATGCGCTATTTGCAGCCATACAGGTCTTTTTATATTTACAGTATATACATGTATTTCATATTCTTTTAACACATATCAGGCTTGTTCCATAGGTTAAGCTTCGTTCCGAGTCCCATTTTCACAGCATTTTCATAACATACCTTACCCCAGGCAACATCTTCTACAGGCATTCCTCCAACAGAATATACAATTATCTGATCATCACTGTCTCTTCCTGATGCATTGCCAAGCAATATATCTCCCATATCAGTAATATCACTTTTACTTATAATTCCATCATGGCACATATCTGTAAACTTTGCACCTATTATGTTAATTGAACCAAATGTCGGATATGGATATTCCTCTGCCCATGCCTCGTAAAGCTTTATATTATCAACTACCATCTTACATTTTTCTTTGAGAAAATCTGTCTCCATATCAAATGCACTTGGAGCAACAATAAGCGCTCCCGGCTTTATCCATTCACCTTTGACATATGCATATTTTGACGGATTTGTTCCTGCTGTGGCTGCAAATGATATAACATCACTGTCTCTTACCAGAGTTTCTATATCATCTACCACTGTTACAGTTGTAAGCTGTGGATATGTAGCTTTGACATATTCAAGGAAACTGTCTAATGATTTCTTTCCTCTACCTTTTACCTTAAGTGTATCAAGCTCTGGGCATGTTGCCATAAATGCATCAAGGCTTGTTTTTCCCATTACACCAGGACCATATATTGCTCCAGTCTTAGCACCCTTTGGTGCAAGATGTCTTAACCCTACACCAGGAATTGCACCAGTCCTGTAAGCGCTCAGAAGATTACCGCTCATCAGACACACCGGTGCACCGGTTGTCTTGTCATTAAGCATAACCATAAGTATTGACCTTGGCAGACCTATTTCCTTATTAGCTGTATTAGAACCATACCATTTCATACCAGCCATATCAAACGGACCTCCTATATATGCCGGCATTGCCATAAATCTTCTATCTTCTCCTACATTCTTTGGCATATTCGGAAAAGGAGATTCATTAGGGAATGTTACCATACATCCATGAGAATTATGGTTTTCACCTCCCATTACGAAATCACCCTTTGTAAGACATTTAAGAACATCTTCCATTGTATCTATGCATTTAGGCATGTTCTTTACGCCAGCCTTAATCATTTCCTGTTCATTAAGATATAAAAAATCAACTTCCGGATACATAATAATTCCTCCTCTATAATCCGCAGCCTATGACTGCTTCCATCATTATCTCTACAAACTGTGTCGGTCTGTTAAGTGCAGGTGTTCCAACCACTGTGCATAATGGTCTGATATCATGAAATATCTCTGAATATGCTCTTGATATATCTGCACACATTTTCATATCTACAGCAAACACATCTACTTTAATAACATCTCCAACACCTGCACCAGCCTGCTCAATAAGCTTTACCTGCTTCTCAAGTACATATCTGGTCTGCTCATAGGCATTTTCCCCATACACTGTACCATCCGGCTGTACCGACGTTGTTCCACCAACATATATATGGTCACCAACCTTTACCATTCTGCTGTATCCTACTTTTTCTTCTAATGGAGCTCCTGATGAATAATTTACTCTCTTCTCTGCCATTTAGTTTACCTCTCCTTCTGCACCTGCAAGTGCCTTTTCTTCATTTTCCTTCTTTACAAGTTCATTGAACCTGACAGAAGCATCATTTATCACTTCAACCGGTACCGGCTGGAATGGGCTTGCTTTCATAACTCCACATACCCAGATTATTGAATAAACTACAAGTCCAGCAAATAAAACTCCACACAACTCAAATATCTTAATTCTGGTTTCTCCTGTTGATATATTCCATATCATGTATACATTTCCAAGAATACCTATTATCTGAGGTATTCCGCCTAATGTAAGCCACTTCTTCCTTGGATATTCAGGATTTCTCTTTCTGAGTATAAGCACTGTTACATGTACAAGGCAGTATGTTAATAACCAGAAGCATGAACCTGACAATAACAGAAAACTTACACCCTCTGTTGCTCCAAGTCCTGAAGCAATTATTCCTGCAACGAATACAAATAACACTACAAGTCCGACCCATGCTGCGCCTCTCTTGTTTGTCTTAGCAAATACTGATGGCATCATGCCTTCCTCGCCCATACCCTGTACAATTCTTGAAACAGAAGCATATACTGTATTAATTGTCGAAGCGGCTGCAAGTATGGTTATAATTCCCATCCATATACGTCCTGCATTGCCTAAAAGGTTAGTAGCGTATGTCATATGAGGAGTACCTGCAGGGTCATTGGCAAGAATATCAAGACTTACATAGTTAGTCATTCCTATACCAAGAATGCTCTGTACAAAAAATAGTAAAACCAGACCTATTGTCATAGAAAGAAGTACATCTCTTCTTGGATTCTTCAAATCCTTTGCTACCGGAATAATAAACTCAACACCTATAAACAGCCAGAATGCAAGTGCGGCATATGAGCAAAGCCCCTTAAATCCGCCTATCTGTTCAAATGTTGGTGCATTTGCTGCATAATCAACAACATTTGAGCTTATTCCTAATTTACATACACCTATTAATCCAATAAGAACCATTGAACCGATAAGCAGGAATACTACTATGTTCTGTACCTTTGAAAATATATCTACACCAAAAAGATTAATCACGAGAAACAATGCCATTATTATAATTGATATTATCCTGTTATCTACATGTGGCAGAAACAGACCTTTTAAAACAAGTCCGCAAAGTGTAATCTCTGCTGTCATGCTTAATATTTCTGTAATTACATAGGCTGACAGATTACCAATTAATGATGGAAGTGGTCCCATACCAGCCAGAAGATACTGTCCTGTACCGCCCTGAACTCTTGGCATGAGTCCATTCAGTTCTGCAAATGATATGCCAATAAACCAGTTCAGCACCATTACTGCAAATAGCGGAATGATAAACCATCGGCCTATCGAACCCATTCCTGTTCCTAAAGAAACAAGACAGCTTGTGGCAACAATAAGTCCTACGCATATTGCCACGCCACTTCCTAATCCTAACTTTTTCTTCATAAAACCAGCTCCCTTCCTTTTTTGCATGATTAATTATTAACAAAATAAACAATAAAGGCGCCGCACACCAGATGTACGACGCCTTTGTCTTTGATTTATTAAGTTTATGATATGGATACTACAGTGTTTTCATGAAATTGTATTGTAAAAAAAAGAACTGTAATGTATTATTTCTTAATAAATAACCAGAATATTACTATAATCCAAGACATACAGGAGGGCTTATGTGTACAGCAGCTACTTATAAAACTAAAGATTTCTATATGGGAAGAACACTAGATTATGAATTTTCTTATGGTGATGAGGTAACTGTCACACCTAGAAATTATCCTATTAATTTCAGATTTATGGGCGTCAGGAATAACCACTATGCGATGATTGGAATGGCTCATGTGGCTGACGATTATCCTTTATATTATGAAGCATTTAACGAAAAAGGACTTGGCATGGCCGGTCTTAACTTCGTTGGCAATGCGGCTTACAACGAACCGGACCTAAGAGACTTTAACGGAGAGAGTAATATTGAAAATGTTGCCGTTTTCGAATTCATTCCGTGGATATTATCGCAGTGTGCGACAGTTGATGAAGCTAAAGAAAGACTTAAATTTATTAATCTTACCAACACTCAGTTTAATGAAATGTTTCCATGTGCTAATCTTCACTGGATTATTGCTGACAAGGAAAGCTGCATAACTGTTGAATCCATGTCAGACGGACTTCATATATACGATAACCCTGTAGGTGTGCTTACTAATAATCCGCCATTTAACATACAGATGTTTAATCTTAACAATTACATGGGATTGTCTGCAAAACAGCCTGAGAGCAATTTCTCGGACAGACTCGAATTCAACAGATACAGCCGTGGTATGGGTGCACTCGGACTTCCTGGGGATCTGTCATCTCTGTCAAGATTCGTAAAAGTAGCTTTTACTAAGATGAATTCTGTTTCAGGTGACGATGAGAAATCAAGCGTAAGCCAGTTCTTTCATATATTAGGCAGCGTAGACCAACAGCGTGGCTGCTGCCAGCTGGACGATGACAAATACGAGATAACAATATATACCTGCTGCTGCAATACAACTAAAGGCATATATTATTACACATCATATGACAACCATCAGATATGTGCTGTTGATATGCATAAGGAGAACCTTGACGGTGATAAGCTGGTTCGATATCCACTTATTACTGATGGCGTGATAAGGGCTGTTAATTAATATATACCTGACAAAACGAGCTGGACGTTTAATTACCATCCAGCTCGTTTTTAACACATTTTTCTATGTCGTACGCAATCTCAGTGCATATATTTTTTTCCATTCCTGCTGCTGTTCCAACAGCAGCCAGTTCCTTAATTCCTGGATTTCTTCCATTGCCGTCTACTGTAGTAGTATGTTCCCCATAATATGTCGTACTATAAGTCAGGTCATATGCCGGGCTTAGTCTCCAGCCATCATTATTTTCATCATATATAAATGTAAAATTCTTTGAATGGTCATCTCTGTTATGTGCAAACACATTAAAACACATTCGTCGGTACATATTTTCTATATCATGCTTATTGTCCCTTGTTAATATTTTTGTTAATTTCATAAGTTGGTGATAATCCATATTGGGCTGCCTGAAATCCAGTTCAAGAAGCGCTGCTGCTGTAAGCATATGGATTCTGTGTTCTCCAAACGAATCATTCTTACGATCAAATCTTTTAGTTCCAAAATATCCATCACATATATCAGATGGAAAAAGTCTGGTCTCTTCCATATCAATTCCACACTGCTTTGCACACTGTGAATATTGGTATTCCATCAGCCCCGCATTCTTTCCATCAACATGAGCAGGAAACTTGATAATCCAATCCTCACCATCTATCTTAGTCATAATTTTAGGTCTTGCTCCACCACTTGTTCCACCAAGCCTGTATAATTCATCAAGTTTGTCAGAATATTCTGTATTAAGAATTCTCTGACACTGTTCAGATAATTCATCAAGACTGCTGAGTTTTTCCTGCTTCGGCATATCCCATTCCGGTCTGTATGTTAATGCTCCCATTCCTGATTCTCCAACAATTGCAAGCCTGTCAAGCATACTCACATTGTCTATATTATGTCCCTTTTCTTTCAACATCCTGTCAAGCAGCAGTTGTCCCCATGCATCAGGCAGACTGTCTGCAAATACTCCCCATAAGCCATTAAAATAATCTTTAACCGGGACATATACTTTCTTTTCAAGAGGCAATGAAAACGGACTTATTGAAAATCCATTCTCAAGCCATTCATCTGCATATTCAAATGCAGCCTTTCTTTCGTTCGTCATAGCAAGAGTTCCAACAAGCCTGTCATGATAAAAAACATTTATAATTCTATCTTGTCTCATTAATTACCTCCTCAATACTGTTATAAGGAATCTCTGTAAAAATGTTTCTTAAATCATCAGCAATATTAAGTGCTACAGCTATCTTAGTCAACGATAACAGTGAAATCTGTCCTGTTGTTTCAAATCTTTTTATGGAGCCAAGACTGACATTGCTAATCTTAGAAAGCTTCTCCTGCGAAATGGAGCGTCTTTTTCTTATTAGTCTTACCCTGTCAGCTATTTTTTTATCCAGTTCTTCACATGTCTCCCAGACATATTCATTCATATATTAATCTCTCCCTACGTGTAAACATATATATAATATATTAGCCAGTTTACTCATAAATATGCATTCATAGCTAATATTTTATCTATAATTATTATAACACATAACTTAATATATTCAATCCTCTCCTTGCCAACTTCCCAGAATATGTTATTATATGATAGATTATTACAAGTGTTTAAAGCACAGAAAGAGGAATATATGTTAGTTTATGACGCTAATGCCAATTCTGGCAGCACTGCCGGTTTTGAGTGTACCTATACAACTTTTAAATCAGACAATTCTACAGCTTCCCCAGAGAACCCAATCCTTGTTCTGGATAATTCTGAAAAGCAGTGGGATGAGACATCTTATGGTTTATTCACTAACCCTTATAAAAAGACTGCATTTGATTTCCAGATTAACGGTGAATCTTTTACAAGCAATATCTTAAAGATTGATTCAAGATTTACAAGCCTTATCAAATGGCTTGGTGAGAACAGGGTTAAAGTAAAACTCACAGGTGCTAACACATCCGAAGGATACAATGTATACAAGATTCAGGAAGTTGCATTTGGCAATGGTAACAAGTTATCTGCTGAAGACGGCTTCCTTCAGTTTATGATTGAAAGATTATTAGAGAGCAATGCCCTTGCAGAAGACAATAGTGAAGAACCTGATGAATCTGCTGATGATATGAAGCTTACAAGCCTTACAAGCATATCAGATTTTCTTAACTGTGCAGGAAGTACACTTCCTGAGAATATCCGTTTATGGGCAAGACGCAATCTTGTTGTTGCCCGTTCAAGTGAGGTGACTCCTGAAGAGAAGAGACATGCACAGAGAGCACTTTCTATCATGCTTAATATTAAATGGAAGAGCAATTACTTCGAATCTATTGACCCTGTAGAAGCAAGAAGAATTCTTGACGAAGAGCTTTTTGGTATGGAAAGTGTTAAACAAAGAATCATTGAGACAGTTATTCAGATTAACAGAACACACACTCTTCCTGCATATGGTATCCTTCTTGTAGGTCCTGCCGGAACAGGTAAATCACAGATTGCCTACCTTGTTGCCAAGATTCTTAAAATGCCTTGGACAACGCTTGATATGAGTTCAATCAATGACGCAGAACAGCTTACAGGAAGTTCAAGAATATACTCCAATGCAAAACCTGGTATTATCATGGAAGCATTTAACATGGCTGGTGAATCTAACCTTGTGTTCATTATCAACGAGCTTGATAAGGCTACTTCAAGCAATGGCAATGCCAACCCTGCGGATGTACTCCTTACACTCCTTGATAATCTTGGATTCACTGATAATTATATGGAGTGTCTTATCCCAACTTCAGGCGTATATCCTATCGCCACAGCTAATGATAAGGATAAGATAAGTGCACCACTCCTTTCAAGATTTGCAGTAATTGATATTCCTGATTACACAAGAGAAGAGAAAAAGACAATATTCCTTAAATATTCACTTCCTAAGGTTCTTAAAAGAATCGGACTTCACGAAGATGAGTGCCTGGTGCTTGATGACGGACTTGACGCTGTTCTTGATTACTGCAAGGATACTACAGGTATCAGAGACCTTGAACAGGCCGCAGAACACTTAGCAGCACATGCACTTTATATGATTGAGGTTGAGCATGCTACAAGCGTTTCATACACAGCAGACATGGTAAATGAACTCTTTTAATTAAATTATCCAAGTCTGATAACAAATACAGTATATAATAAGGAGCTGATATCACTACGATAACAGCTCCTTAAATAATCTTTATATATTTAATTATCAGTCATTTCTTAACTTAAACTGTGCAACCATTTCACTAAGAGTTGTAGCCTGTGCTGTAAGCTCTTCACTTGTAGCCGATGTCTCCTGTGATGTTGCTGAATTAGCCTGTACAACTTCTGCAATTCTTGCAATTGCAACATCCGCCTGCTCCATACCTGCAGCCTGACTTGTAGATACATCTCTCATCTTCTTGGCACTCTCTGCGATAGACTGAACGCCATCAACAACTTCCTTAAGTGAATCAGATGCCTTAGTAGCAATCTTATTTCCTTCACCAACCTCGTAGATAGAAGCTTCTATAAGATTTCTTGAATCTACCGCTGACTTAGCACTCTGCTCTGCAAGTGTACGAATCTGGTCAGCAACTACTGCAAATCCTCTGCCTGCATCACCTGCTCTTGCAGCCTCAATGGAAGCATTAAGTGAAAGAAGGTTAGTCTGGCTTGCAATACTTTCAATCTCTGAAATGATATTGCCAATCTTCTCAGAAGCCTCACTGATACGAGCCATTGCCCCCATAAGAGCTTCCATGCTTTCTCTGCTGTTTTCTGCTGTATCAGCATATCTCTCTGCTTCTTTATATGAATTTTCCAGCTGTTCTGCTGTCTTCTGTATACCTTCATTAAGATCATTAATGGTTGCCTGCATCTCTTCGACTGTTGCAGCCTGATCTGTTGCACCTTCTGCAAGCGACTGTGCAGCATCTGAAAGATTAGCAGAACCTTCTGCCACCTGTTTAGAAGCATCTTCAACACCCTTTAATGTTGAATTCATCTGACGGTTCATGTTACGAATTCCAAGTAACAATGCATTGAATGCACCTGTATACTGATCTTCATGTTCGGTTGCGATAGCGAAATTACCATCTGCCATCTCTCCCATAAGTTTTCCGGCATCACTGATAATATTATGTAATCTTTCTGCCATAGCATGTGCACTATCTATGAGATCGGATATCTCATCTTTAGTCTCAACTTCAGGGAATGGTGAATCCAGATCTCCCTGTGCAAATGTCTCGAATCTGGCCATCATTCCATCTAACGGCTCTTCTATACTCTTTGCAATCGCATGTGCTGCTTTAGAAGCAACAACAACTACCGCAGCTATAATTCCAATTGCAGCAACAATCGCTATTATAAGAAATATTTCAAGCTTTAATTTTTCTGCATCACCTTTAGCAACATTAGTGTCCATAAGTTCATTAAGTGCATTATCAAGTGCCTCATACTTAGGTGCCGTCTCATTCAGCATCATCGACTGAGCCTTCAGTGACTGATTAGAATCTGTCGTAGCTCCCAGCTTTATAACTTTCTCATCAATTTCCTTATATTCAGCCCACGCCTTATCAATCTTATCCATACATTCCTTGCCAGCCTTACTAGACATTATAGGTCTTATCTGTTCAAGCTTGGCTTCAAATGCTTCGACATGCTCATCATGCTGCTTTTTCATTGAGCTGATAAGGCTTACTGAATCATATCCTACAACTCCCCTTGAAGCTCCTCTTATCTCTGCTGCCTCAGACATAGCTGTAGCAATATCTCCCTGAGGGAATGCGTAACGCTTCAGCACCCTGCGGTAATCCATAGACATATAAATCATCATTGCACTTATAACAACTGCAACTACGGAGAACGCTATGATTATCAGTCTAAATACATAATTCAAACGCCCCTTTATATTCATATTATTCATTTTCTTTAACATCTTATAACTACCTGCCTTTCCATATGCATCATTTGTACAATGTATTTAATTGTTCCCTATTTCATTCAATTAACATATTATTCCTAATTTTAATTTTTTTCAAGGTATTTTCACAAAATACTCATATGTAATTGTCTGAGTCCGTCTATTTCATCACACAATTCCCTGCTTGAGCAAGTTGAACAATCCATTGTAAGACCGTTAAATATGTTGTTTAAGGAGTCAGTTATCTGTTCACATCTGTGTGCTTCACTTTTTAAAAATATGTAATCAATATCCTGCTCCGTGACAAAATATATGCTTACAGCCTCAACCTCTGGGCGCTTCCTGTAGGCATTGATAAGTCCATGTCCTACCGCTGCAAAGTTAATCCCATGTGAAACCGCTTCTTTACTCACTCTCACTGGTTCTCTTTCCCTGACAGCTGATATTCTCATCATATATCCTTTAAGAAATGCATGGTATCTTACATAATCAGTCGCCCTCATTGAAGCATACAGTGCATTATCATCATGATTTTTAATATATTCACTGTTCAGCCTGATTACAGTAATTCTTGCATATGAAATATCATTCTTGATATCACACAGGTCATCCCCCACCAGATACACTGCATCCTCCGACACAAGCCCCTTATCCTGTGTAAATGCAATAGCACTCACTGCCTGACTGCTTCCACCGCCAAGTTCATAAGCCGTCTCGCTTTTAAGAATAAGATTCTCCTTCTCAGTCATCTCCCATTCTTTCTGTAATGGAAGTCTCTTTACTCCATGGCTTTCAAGCATTGATGTCAGTTTTCTTATCTCACAATCATATAAATCCATTGGATGTTTCTGCCCTTCCTGTTATTCTTTCTGTGTATTCTGTTCTTTTTTTTTCTCTCGCCTGTTCTTTGACCAGTTATAATATGCAGTAAGCGGCTTGATTAAAGCTGCCGCAAATTTCATATCAAGATTAAAGAAATATATAACAAGAGTCAGAAGAAACAATGCAACTAACACGATTGCTATAATAGCAAGCACTTTTAATACTATCATACGTTACTTCCCTTCTGTCTTGCATATTCTGCAGCACCTAATGCTCCCATAAGCTGTGGGTCTGTCGGAAGGTCCACTACATTAATCTTAAGCACCTTTTCTATTGCTTTCTTCAAGCCCTCATTCTTGGCACATCCGCCTGTAAGTGTAACGCTGTCAGCCGCACCGGCTTTCTTAGCCATAACAAAACACCTCTTGGCAACCGATAACTGTATTCCTGCTGCAATCTCTTCCATAGGCTTACCCTCACCCACTAATGAGATAACTTCACTCTCTGCAAATACCGCGCACTGTGCTGTTATTGGAATCACGTTCTTCGCTGTAAGAGACAGATTAGAGAATTCATCTAAAGACATCTCAAATGCTCTTGCCATAGATTCAAAGAATCTTCCCGTTCCTGCTGCACATTTGTCATTCATCGCAAAATTAAGCACGGTTCCATCAGTGTCAATCGCAATTCCCTTAACATCCTGACCGCCGATATCAATAATCGCCTTAACCGAAGGGTCAGTTACATGTACGCCCATGGCATGACAACTTATCTCTGATATATTCTCATCTGCAAATGGTACTTTGTTTCTTCCGTAACCCGTACCAATCAGATATGTAAGTTCCTCTGCGCTGTTTAAACCGTCAACCTGGCTTACAGCCTCATCAAGTGCATCCTTCGCACTAAGCACGGGATTAATCCTGCTTCTCTTAGTAACTGCAGCTAAGATTTTTCCATTCTCATCTATAATTACGCATTTGGTATATGTACTTCCTGCGTCACAACCACCGAAATATTTCATTCTGCTATCCTTTCCTGCCACATATGCAGCATACACACTTCTTACCAGCTCTTAGAATCGTCAAAATCCTCAAGTGACGGGTCAAGCGGCTCTTCCCTGAAAACAGTTCTCATGTATCGGTTAATCTCCGTTCTCATGTCTCTTCTTGTTCCATCCTCAGGACACATAAGATTGTGCGTTACCCATATTAAATGTATTCCATGTTTTCTCGCTTCTTCTTCAAATAGACCGTGATATCCCGACATTGATTTGCAGCCCATATGAACATACATGATTACAATATCAATATTAAACATTTCACAGAAACGCCAGAGTGCCTCTACACCTGTCTCATAACCGCCGTTAGAGCGGTTTCTCATAATCATATTCTCGTACAGATATGCAAGGTCTAACATTGCCTGATGCTTATCCCCTGTGTTGACCATCTCTGTAGACACCATGCTTAACATATCCGCAATAGTAACAACGCCCCAGCAGTTAAGAAGCCAGATCGGGAGTGCTGTGTAATACGCAGCCTGAACGCCCCATGTCATGGCTCTGTGGCGGTACTCCTTTGCCGCCATCTCTTTATTCTTATATGCATCAAGCGCCATCTTAGTAAGCTTTTTATCCATATCAAGGAATGCCTGATTTCTTCCACCGGCAGCCTGATATACGCCATATCTGTAGAGTGCAAGTGTTACGCCCATAACCTGCGGATAATCTGTCTTGGAAATCTCCATCCACTCTAAGAATTCCTCTGTCTCTGCATTAAACCGCTTCATACTCTTAAAGAATGCATCCCAGTCGAACTTCTCGCCAGTCTGTTCCTCTATGAAATGGATTGCATTGACAACCTCTTCTGCCGCATACTCCTGTACACTTTCCTGCCTGTGTCTTATTGGCACAGCAAGCTGAAATGTAGGAATCTTAAATGACCTTGCTTCAATCCCGTTACCCATAAGGCTTCCGTCACATGTCGTATTACACTGCACCGCACAACAGCCTATAAGTGGGAAATCATCAGCCAGTGCAACGCCAAGCTCAGCCGCCGGCATAGGACAGACATCTGACGGAACACCATACTGATGTGTAACATCAACATAATAGCTCACTCCATCCTGTGACATCATTGAGCTTGTATACACGGCAGGGACTTCCACTGATAGCCATGTAAGATTAGGAAAACCTCCCATCAGAGTACTCATCATATTTTCATCAAAAAGGACAATCTTGCTGTTTAGCTTCTTATCATTACCAATAGCCGGGTCTGCCTTAAATATCTGTCCAAGCATCCCGCATATATCAGTAACGATAAGTCCCAGTGCCTGATGCGCCATTCTAAGCTGAGTTCCTCTCATGCCCTCTGTATGCCTGTCCATGAAATCAGGCAGTGCAAGATAATTAATCATCCAGCGGTATCTGAAGAAGCCCTTCATGTTATTAGGTTTTATTATAAATGTAATTAAAGTCTTCCAGTATCCAAGCCACCTTACATAGTCATACCATGTATCTTTCAATCCGCGCCATTCTCTTCTTCTCTTCGGCTTTTTGCCTGTATAGAATCTGCCGAGTGGCTCGCTTCCTATATTCTTAGACATATTTATAATTTCCTTCCTGCATTGATACGCTTAATCTCAAGGCTCTCGACAAATGCCTGTATTCTTGTTCTTAACTGTCCTGAAGTTCCAACAGCATAAGGTCTGTCGATTGAAAGCACTGGATAGCCGTATTTTTCTTTCATGACATGGAATGCCGAAGCCCTCTCATAGCCCCAGTAATCACAGAATTTAATCTGCTGATATATAAGGCCATCCGCCTTATACTCTTTAGCTATTGCGTCAACATACTCCTGTCTCTCGATAATCTTTTCTGTATTCATGAACCTTGGACACTGTCCCCACTTCATATACTGTCTGCATATCTGTGTAAGAACATCCTCTGTATCGTTAAGAATAATCTCATCTCTTCCCGGAAGTGAACCAAAACAGAATCTGTCAGCCACAACCAGTGCACCTGCCTCCTCAGCAAGCTTTATAAGCTCAGGGTTATCAATCTCTGAACCAACCATTACGACCCTTGCCCTGTAATTACATTTTTTATCAGGTTCACGCGTCTTAAGCTCCTCAAGTGTTTCTTCGAGCTTTTCTATAAGTGCCTCTTTCGGGCAGCAGTAGGTTGCAAGACACAGAACCGCGAATTCATACCCAGTAATTCTTGGATTATCTTCTTTTCTATAATCACCGATGCTTCTTATAAGCCGGCTTATCTTATTCTGCAATTCTACTGACTTTCTAAGTGCATCATCTGATATGTCTATTCCATATGTATTATTAAGCGGTTCAAGCACATGAAGTCTCATCTGCTTAACAAAATGTCTTAACGCCGTCTCATCATTCTTCATCGGAACATCTGAATATTCCACAAAGAATTTTTCCTTCTCTATAAGATGCTGTCTCTCAATATTCTCTACGCACCTGTTCATCTGCGCACATGCATCCGGCGCAATTATACAGTCAAGAAAGTTATATCCACCCTCAATTGCTCTCTCTAATATCGCACGACATCCCTCGCATAGCATACTGCTCATGTAATATGTACCCATCTCAATAGAACCTGTACGTGGTGCACGCAGTCTTACCGAAAAGCTGCCCGGAAGATTAATAAGCGGCTCCGGTATCTGGAAACAGACTGCACCGATTGCAATATCACCTTTAGCCTGTGCCTGCCTTACAAGGTCGTTATTCACGTCCTCCAAAAGCTTCTCAAAATAATACAGATTAGCTAAATCCTTCACATTTGCCTCCTCTTACAATATTCCCATATTAACAAGGGCTTTCTTTGCACCCTCAACAATAATCGCATCATCAGGAAGATTGAATACATTTTCACCAAGCACATCTGCCTGCGCAAGCTTGGAATCGCTCTGTATTACTGAAAGCAGTTCAAGGTCGCCGATATCCATAAGCTTCGCAACCTCCATATCCGGTATTCTGTTAGCGATAACTCCGATTCTGTCATACATCACAAGCTCATCTGCAACTTTCTTGATTGTCTGCACAACCTGGCATCCCTTCTTGCTTGCGTCAGTAACAAGCAGCAGATGTGTAACCTTCTCCATAACTCTTCTGTTAATCTGCTCTATTCCTGCTTCTCCATCAATTACAACATAATCAAACTTATCTGAAAGCATTGTGATAACTTCTTTAAGATATGAATTAATCTTGCAGTAACAGCCTGCTGTCTCAGGTCTTCCTATTGCGATAAATGCATATCCATCCTGTTCAACAACTGCATCCATTATCTCGTATTTGGCTTCTCCAAGTAACTCCACAGCAGTCTTGGTATCTCCGCCTTCAACATTCTTGATTACTTCTTTTCTTATATCATCTATAGTCTTATCAACCTCAACATTAAGCACTGTAGAAAGTCCGACCGCCGGGTCAGCGTCAATCGCGAGTATCTTCTTGTCAGGATATGCCTCAACAAGAAGCTTTACAATAACTCCCGCCAGCGAAGTCTTACCAACGCCTCCTTTTCCTGCAACTGCTATAATCTGTGTTTTCTTATCCATTATTGTTCTCCTTAAAATATTGCGAATTAAATTCTTAATTATCAGTATCCAAAAAATGTGCTTACACCATTCACAAGTCCATCAGCAAGTATCTCTAATACCGCATCACTATGGTCTGAGCTTGCATTCCCAAGTTCCATATCAACTGACGGAACTGTACTGTATGATGTCTGTGTCAGATCTATCGTCATGCTTCCAGAACCATGAATCTTTGCACCTTGTCCACGAAGTCCGTCAACAAGTGATGCCCCAAGTGAATCATGCTGCTGCCAGTGGTCTGCCACAGGACTCATATTCTTAATTGCATCGGGAACTGCTATATAAAAGCATCCCTTATCGTATGAAAGTCCATCACCATCCCAGTGCAATGATATATGACAGTCTGCAACATTGTTACATATTACAGTTCTTGCCACATTATCAAGCTGTACATCTGATGAATCCCTTATCATCAGCACATCATATCCTTCTAACAGAAGTTTATCTCTTAAAATCTCTGCCATCTTAAGTGTTACTTCGCTCTCTGGTGTCCCGTCATAAAATGTCATTCCGCCTGACACCGCCGTTGCTGTCGCAGCGCCAGCCGCCGTACTGCCTCCTGTACTCTTAAGAGAACCATCCGGATGGCACAATGTTCTGACCGCCGAACCTCCTGCCGTTCCATGCCCGGCATTAACTCCGACAACAATGTTCTTTCTCTGACCTGACGCTTTATAAAGAACAGCATAGCCATCACTTATAGCAGAATGGTCCGCATATTCCCATGTTGTATTCATATAAATGTGTTCCAGATTCTCATATATAGGGACTCCGGTATATGGTTCTTTCTGTCTTATATATGGATTCTGCGTCTCCTCCTGCCCTGCATCTGTTTCAATCTGTTCTGTATTCTCTTCAAAATCGCTTTCTGTCTGCTCTGTGCTTTCTGTTTCTGCTGTCTCCTCAGCAGACTGACTGCCTACATCTGAATCCTCGATTCCGCTTCCAGTCATATCCTGACTTGTTTCTTCAATGTCCGATTTATTCAATTCTGATGAAACATCAGTATTATTCTTTTTACAGCCTGACACCATCGTCACAGTAACTATCAGCGACATTATAATAGCTGCATATTTAGCAGCATTTGTCAATCTATTCATCTGTATCCTCCGGCCACACTGAACCTTCATCAAGTCCGTTATCAGTAAGCCATTTATCTTCTACTGTAATATATTTCTTAGCGCCAGCTTCATCAACAAGCATAACAGAAACCCTGGGTGTCTGCCCTTCTGCAAGTTCTTCACACCCATAATCTCCGTCAAATATCTGTTTTATCTTCCACATAACAATCTCCGTTTCAAATACTTAATGTTTTTATTATAAAACATTTTTACAAAATATGCTATAATATATCCATTATGAAAGTACGGAGGACAATATAATATGGGTACTCTGCGGTGATATTAAAGCTGAAGATTATAAGGAAACATATCGCAAATTAGGCGCATACCTTAAGTCCGCAACACCTGACAAGCTGATAACCTTCCATCCTTTTTGGAAGATGTTCATCAACAATGTGTACAGGCGGGCATGATGGTGTAAGCTATGGTGTTGTATGTAACTAGGACGAGACATGTGGTGGATAAGTCCTGTCACTGGCGTAAAAAGTTACATTGGCAAATGCTCCGCCGATTCATTCACTGCTAAGAAATTCGCTAAAGTTGATGGTGATGATACCGACAGGGTGCTGGTGATAAAGTAATAATAAAATGGACTTTCCCACGGATTTACCGTGCAGAAAGTCCATTTTACTTTTATTTCAGTTTATCTCACCCCCAGATAAGCTTCTCCCAGAATTCCTTATCCCTGGCATACTTTAATATATCCTCTTCTTTTTCGTTATCAAGGTAATCCATAACCTTGTTGTAATCTGTCGGATTTTTAAAATCAATCTGCCACAAAAGTGTGCCTACTCCGTCCTTAAATTCCTTACATGTAATTCCCTGCTCGGTATATGCAGTAACTGTCCACACTTTCTCTCCTGATTCATCATCACATGATGCACTTTCTGTTGCACCTTCTGTCTTGCTTACGCCTTCTGTTGTGTCTCCTGTAAGCATAAGCTCCTGAGACTTGCTAAGGCTGTCCTGTGCTTTTTCATTGGCAATAGCTGCTTTATGAAGAATTGTCTGATCCTCTGTTTTCATATCATATGTCCAACTGTTTTCTTCTATCCATTCTTCATCCTCAATCTTTACATCAGATGCGAATCCATTGGCTGCTGCACTCTGGGCTGCGCTTGAAGCCGCATTTGCCTTCTGCCCTGCCGGTGCATTAGCTGCTGCCTTAGAAGCTGCTTCATCCTGAACTTCCTTAAGCTTTCTGATTTTATCCTTGATTGCATCAATATTCTGGTCAAAACTGTTTAAAAGCTTTTCCCATTCTTTGTCTGACATATCCCGCCAGTCCTTTTCCTCAAGATCGTCTGCTGTAAGCTCATACTGCTGTTTGAGCATTTCAATGATATCCGATACAAAATATCTTTCACCCGTTGCCTCATTTTCAAGTTCAATACCTGAGCCAGCCAGTGCAGCATTCCAGTTTTTCTTTTCAGTTAAAGCTTCATCCAGTGAATTGTATGAATATGCCATATCATCTGTCAAATGTTTTAAGGCATTCCAGCTTCCCCATTTGTATGAACCTTCACTGGTTGAATCTGCATACTGGCAATATGCAAACATTTCCACAGCACTTGCATTGGATGGATCTATCTCGGAAAGATTAACATCATAATCTCTGAATTCATTTCCACCCAGTGCAATGCTTACTCTTACAATCGTGTCCTCACTGTCCGGATTAATAATCTGGGTTGCCCTCATTCCGTAGCCGGTATCACCCACATTTAAGAAGCCCATTCCTAATGATTTGTACTGGATATTATTGTCCGGCTTCATAGATTCTTCAAAACCGGTGTCACCTTTGCCAGTTTTGGTTGTTCTGAAACTGTACTCTGAATAAGCACCATACCTCATTTGTGTGTTAATATTCATGTATTCTCCTTTCTGCAGCCGCTCAGTCAGTCGCAGCCGCGCCACTTTCCAGAAAGGTCCAAGTGGCAAATAATAAAAAACGCATTCATCCAACAGCTTCAATCCATTGAATAAATGCGCCTTCCATGCCTAATATATATCGGCATTATTTCATATATCATTATAGTAATTCAGAATTTCATTCCATATTTTTTCAGGTCAACCCTGCCATTAACAATCTCAATTCCATCTGCCATAAGAAGCTCTGCCTGTTTTCCGGCTCCTCCAAATGCGAATTCCCCGGCAAGCTCTCCCTTTGAATTAACCACTCTGTAACACGGAATTCCTGATGGGTCAGGATTCTTATGAAGTGCATTGCCAACTGCACGCGCCATCTTCTTATCGCCTGCAAGCTGTGCAATCTGTCCATAAGTTGCAACCTGTCCTCTCGGAATTTTCTTGACAGCTTCATATATCCTCTTGGTTGGACTGTCAGATACAAGATCATAACTTTCCGCAATCATGCGTCTGATATCTTCATCAGGAACAGTTCCATCAAGAATAATAGTATTCCAGTGTTCCTTATTCTGATGCCAGCCCGCAATCACCGATGAATATGTACTTCTCCACAGGTCGCGCCACTCAGGTGAAACCTTCACATTAAGATTAATATATCCATTGCGCTCATATGTCCATAAAAATACTTTCTTGCATCCTTTAACTCTTACAAGCTGCCAGTTCTCATCATGAAAAGGCGCTTCCTGATAAGTGTCAGGAAAAGAAAGTCCATATGCAAGTGCTTCTTCCCTAGTCGTCATATTACCAGTCCTTCATAACATTTGTTAATATAGTTCTTATTTTAATATTTCATCTCTTATTCCTCCATTTCCCTACTCGCTCTTACAACATATCTTATCTTTCTTAACACCTTATCCGGTTTAGTTACAATGGCAAAAAACCATCTTGCAACCCAGCAGAAAGGCAGAAAACCCGGCATTTTCTTTAAGAATGGAAATGTAAATTTCATTCTTTCTAAAGGTGGGAATACATTAAGCCAGAATCCCTTGAAACGTCCATTTTTATTAATTTCATTCTTAACTGAATTATACACTGTTCCATAAGTTCCACTAGACAGCACATACTTGGCAGTTTCTTCTATCTCCTCACTAAACCTGCCGTCTTCAAACCAGTATTTCTCCAGTGCAGTAACTTTCTTATAAAAATCTGACAATCCAAGTTTTTCAAGCTGCTTGTATACATAGACCATATTCATCTCAGGCATGGCATTGTTCATAATATATATGTCCATAACTGAACGTATACCAGAACCACCTCCCTGAAAATGCTTTGCAAAATGTGCAATATTATACACATAGAAATCCTCGTGGCTTAATACTCTCTCATATTCATTCCGCCCTGCTGACGTCCTGTCGAGAACATCCTTATAATAGCTGTCCCACATGCCATCTGCTTCATCAAAAAGAGAGACATGAACCTCAATATTATAAATTGGTTCTTTCTTATACACGTCATGATGGCAATTTCCCTTCATCTCACATGTATATCCCATTCCCAACATAATATCATATACCCTGTCAGCATCCTCCGGCTTAATCAGGATATCCATATCTGCCATATTCCTCATATCCGGTGAGGGATACATGTGCTTAATCAGACTTCCCTTAAGTGGCATATGTACTATTTTTTCCTTAGCAAAAGTGTCGCATATATTCTGTAACTCTGCAAGCTGCCTTATGCTTCTTGATATTCCATGAAGGTGCATATTTTCCCATTTTGCACTGGCTTCTGCCGGAAGGCTGTATTTTAACTTCTTAATTCCATAATACGCTGTCATCTGCACATTATGCTTTCCGGCAATTTCATATATTTTTTCAAAATCAATGTCCGCATCAGGCTCAGAAATCCTGCTTCCTGTCACAGCACATTTTAACAATTCTATTAAATACTCCGCATTATTCAAAATGTTTATCCTCCAACATCACACATCTGTCACACACATCAAGCACAGCCTTTCTGTGTGATACTATAATAACCGTCTTATCTGTAAGTTCCCTGATATTCTTAAGCACCCTCTTTTCTATCTGTTCATCAAGTGCTGAAGTTGCCTCATCAAGCAGCAGCACCGGTGAATCAGTATATAACGCCCTTGCTATTGCCAGTCTCTGTGCCTGTCCTTCTGAAATCCCAGTTCCACGCTCACCAATAAGAGTATTATAACCATGTTCTAATTCTTCTACAAATGTGTCTGCACACGCTATATGAGCTGCTCTCTTCACTTTTTCCATATCAACCGCAGCGTCACTGCCATCAAGTGAAGCTATTGCACTTGTAACATTACCAGACATAAGGAAATTCCCCTGTGGCACATATGCAAACATTTTTCTGTATGCTTCCGTCACACCAATTCTTCCCTGCCCCGTAACAAACTCAAGGCTTCCCTTTTCGGGTTCATATATAGACAGCAGCAATTTAAGGAGAGTACTCTTTCCTGCACCAGAATTTCCCATAATCGTAACAAGTTCACCTTTTTTCACTGTTATACTCGCATTTTCAAGAACAATATCATCTTCATACCTGAAAGTAATATTACTGCACTCAATTTCCGTCATATCATCATACAACTTTTTGCAATATAATCTGTCATACTGATTCTCAACATGTTCTTCTTCAAGCGTCTCAAATTCCATACATCTTTCTGCACTTGAAAGCATGGCATAGAACTTAGGAAGATATCCGGTCATGTTGGCAAGTGGTGTCCAAAGCTGGTCAACAAGCTGTAACACCGCCGACAGCGTACCATATGTAATATTTCCATATATAATACCAAAGCTGCACCAGCACAGCCCAAATATATAGCCGCCATTCATAACAAGTCCAAATCCGATGTTACATATATTGGAGAACTTATTTCTCTTCATTCTCATGCTTCTGTGCTTATCCATATACTGCTTTGATGTCTCAATGCTCTTTCTTTCTGCGCCAAATGTTTTAAGAACCATAAGACTTCCAAGGTTCTCTGAAAGGTATGAGCGCAGTACACCGTCTGCCTCCTGCACATCTTTGTGCAGCTTCTTCATAACACGTCGGAAAAGCGTTGTAAATACTAGCACTAATGCCCCACCTGCAAAGAATATTACAGAGAATCTGTAATCAAGAACAAATAGTACCACTGCAGCACCTATAAGCTTCACAAGCATTGCAATAATGCCTGGAATAATCTGCACAAATCCATCAGCCACAACCACTGCATCATTCGTAATCCGGTTTAGCATTTCTCCTGTGTGAAATGCTGTTATACTGCTGTATTTTCTTGACAGAATAGTCTGATAAAGTCTCATCTTAATAACATTTTCCATACCTGAACGCACATATTCTTCAAGAAAACGGATTACTGCTCTTGCCGCAATCTGTGCAAGCATAATAAGTCCCAGAATAACAGCCCATTTGAGAAAATACATTTTCTCTCCTGCTACTGCGCCATCAATTGCCTCTCTGAGTGCCAGTGCAAATAAAATTGCACTTACTGATATTGCCGAATTAAACAGCACAAGAAAAAACATACCAAACTTTAATTTCCCTGACACACTAAAAATCCAGCTCATCGCTGGATTCTTAAACAACTTACCTAATTGGAACTTTTTATTCTTTTCCATAGTTTCTTAACTCTTCTTAATACTTTCTTAACTTCATCTCTCAATCTTAAAATTGCCCGGCGCACAATCAATGGGTCGCACCATATATGCGCATATATCTTAAGCCATATATTATCAGCATCAATCCATCTGCCTTTGCGGTTATATTTTGTTGCTATTCCGACTACCTGCTCTTTGGGAATAACTTCCTTGCGCCAGCAATTGTCACCATAGAATATGTAATGGTCATCTTCTACTTTAAGGATTCTGTGAAGAACACACTGATCTGTACTCTTTCTATGATATAGAGCGACATCATATCGTTTCAATTCCCTGTCAACAGGAACTATATGTACTACACAATTCGGTGTTTTTATAAGCGGCCACATACTCACCCCACGCGGCACACTATAATAATGACCGTCCTTAAAAAGTGGTGTCAGTTTTTCCCTATCCATCAATAAGTCCAGCCTCTCTTATCTTCACTACTAACGCATGAACATCCGCCTGTGCCTTTTCCCTGCTCACATCGTAATGTTCAAGAAGTGCCTCAACAAGCTGCTCCTCTGTCTTTTCTTCCTTTAACTGCTCAAATATAAAATTAGCTGTTTTATTATTTCTGATAATTCCATTAAAAGACTTAGCTGCCTCACCTGTAGCTACTGCAACATACTCGTCTCCTGCCTTTTCAATAACAATTCCTGATTTAAGTTTCATGATTAATCTCCCTCGTATAATTATTATCCCATAATAAGTACTGTTCTGACTACAAGCCTCTTTTGCCATTATACAGTGCTATAGGTATAAATGCAATTTCACTAAGCACCTGATAATTCTTTGTCGCATTCATCATTAATCTGCCTCTGCTCCAAAAGTTGCTCTATATGCTGTTCTCGCAGCTTCCTCCTCCATGTTACATCCAAGTTCGTATATTTCAACATTTTCTGCAAATGTAAGCATTAACGGAAGTATCTTCTTCATAAGCATTTCATTATTAGAGTGATATATCTGCCTGTATATATGTGGAAATGCCTCTTTAGAACTCAATTTTCTAGTGTAATTAGTTTCACTTCTCTTCAATATAAATATTGCCTTAACCGGCGCACTGGTATTAGTTTCTATCCCATGCTTTCCGCACCATGGTGTACCATATACTGTTAAATGTGTTCCCTCATCATCAGTACGAACACTGACAAGAGGTTTATCATCATTAATCATTGTAACCATGTCACCATATACCTGACGCCATAATCTTGAATGAGTAGACTTACCCGTTCCGCTATGTGCAAGAAACATCACTGCCTGTCCATTTACCATTAACACAGATGAATGTACAAGAATTATATTATCATCAGCAAGCCTTTCACATATCTTCCTATATACAGCAAGCGTTTCAAGATATCCCCTTGTGCTTGAATATTCTTCGCTATTCTCTGCCAATATCTCATCATCATTAACTTCAACAATAAAATCAAGTGCAACATTATTGACTATATAATTCTTACAATAATCTTTAATATAGTCATACCTGTTATTAATCTGAATATTCTTTTCTGCCATTCGTATTGTAAACATATTTTATCCTATCTCTTCTTTTTCTTCATATATGTAAATAAACCTGCTGCTAGTCCCACTACAAGAATTATGCATATCATTGTAACTACCACTTTAGTTGATGAAGACTTATTACTATGTGAAATACCTGCTTCATTCTTATTGTTATCTGATTTCCCAGCAGTATTGTTGTTAGTTTTGTTATCAGATATTACACCATTACCGTCTGATATTTCATTTTTGGCACTATCAGAACTTTCAGAATCCACATTACTTCCAATCTGAATATTGCCATTAGATGAATCTGTAATAATGCCATTATTAGAGCCTATTATTATGCCTCCCCCATCAACGGATTTAGCATCTTCTATCCTATTATTTCCTGAATTATTGTCAGATGAACCACTAGTATTATCTGAGTCTCCTTTAGAATTATTACCTGATGTATTGTTGCCGTCCATTTCAATATCACCCAGTTCACTTCTGTCAGAAACAATCTGGACATTTTCTTTCACTACAATATTAATTCCATCTGTCCTAGAAATTATTGCCTGAAGGTTATCCATTCCTATGAACGACATATCTCCAACTTTCATAATGGTATCTGGAATTGTAAGCACTTTTATTGTTGAACAGCCATCAAATGCATGGTCTTCAATCTCTGAAACAATAATCCCCCTACCAATCATATTGGGTATCGTAACATCTTTATCAGTTCCTGTATACCCACATACAGTTGCCCATCTTTCTGCAGTATTAATCTTATACTTAATTCCATCATATGTTGCTTCTGATTCATCAGCTTTTATATAATTAACACCTGTTAGAAGTGTTGTAATCATTATTATACATACAAATATACTTTTTAATATCTTTTTCATCATCCTACTCTCTTCTTATTTAGTCTGTAAAAAGAAAGGCGGGAAATTTTCCCGCCTTCATTTATTAGTTATTATCATTAATTTCACTGGCTGTAATAACATCATAAGTGTTAAATATAATAACTTCACTTACCATATCTTCATATTTTTCTTTCATCGTTCTCTCCTTCTGACTATAAACTTTGTACATCATCTGCTATTATTGTAGTAACATTTCCTTCTGCATCAGAATACTTTAATACCGGTCTAACATACCAAGTTTTATCTGCAGCATCTGTCTTAGTCCAAGAATATCTTACTGTCTTTGCATTAGAACCTCTTCCTCTAATGTATTCATAATTTGCAAGAGTAGGCTCTGCAGATGTTGATGATGCTACAATACCTGCAAACTCTATCTTATAATCATCTGGAACTGTAAATTCAAATACAAATGTCTTATTATCACCATTTACATCATTTGTTATATGTGTTATTATTCCGCTCTTCTTAACAGTATCTGTACCACATTTAGCAGAGATAGTTGTTATTTTATCATCTGCAAAAAAAGAATACAAGCTACTATAGCTTAAAATTTTACTTTCACCACCGTCACCAGGTACATACCAATACATAAAGTTCTCTAATGCCGTTGCATCTGCTGTTACTTCTTTATTCTTCTTATATTCCTTTGTAACACCATTAATTGTAATTGACACATTTTCTGTAATTTCTTTGTATACTGGCTTTATTACAACATCTGTGTCTGCTCCAGCAGCTTTAATCTCTTCAACTGTTGATACTTTAGTTTCACCTATCTTCCAATAATTGAATTCATATCCATACTTAACAGGTGATGTTGGAATTGCAAGATCAGAAGCTGTATATGTCTTATATACCTGATCATAATCTGTCATAAAATTATAAGTTGTTTCTTCACTCTTATATACTGCTGTATATGTATCTGAGTAATAAACTGGGAATGAATATTCTGCATCTCTTGAAACAATTCTTCCATATGAGTTAACCCAGTAGAGGAAGTTTGTTGTGTCTGCAGCTTTTAATGTAAATGTTTCACCTTCCACTACAAGATTAATGTTTCCTGTCTCTGTAGATTTAGAATCATTTATCATTACATCAAATTTCACCATGGGCTCAACTTCAATACTATAAATTAAAACATCTGCACCTCCATTGCCTATGTAATAAGTATCCTCTTTTTTTGTTTTATATGTTATTTCCTTTGCACAATTTTTTTCTTCCGAAGTAGCCTCTTGATTAAGTACTTCCTTTGCACTAGAATCTAACATCTTTATAGATCTAGTACTTCCATTAATATTCATCCATTTAATTGTTATCTTAACATCTTTATCTGCAGTAAATTTGATATAATTCTTAGTTGGCAATTTTGTTTTTTTATCGTACTTTGTTGCGCCATTAAATCGAAAACACTTCCATGTTTCTCCTGTATTTTTCTCCTCTGATTCTTTTATTCCAAATTTAGTAGCATCTCCACTTACTGTAAAGTAATCATCTACCAACATGCCATCTTTCATAGTACTACCTATTTTAGTTGCATCAAAAATATGTGCCTCATTTGTGTTCGCTTTAGCACTCACAGGCTTCAACAACATACTTAATGGCAGGAGTCCTACTACCATAAGACACGCTAATAATCCTGCAAAAAATCTCTTTTTCATAATTCCCCTCCTAAATTATTTATCATAGAGTAGCGTTCCATTTATTTAAAATCTTAGTTTTGCAACGCATGTTGTTATAGTACTATTTTAGACATCTAAAGTCAATGGCTTTTTGTGCAATTTGCAACATATTAACAATGTTATTTATTTTTCTTGTGCATTTTGCATATATAGCTACATTTTTACAAAATCAATCTATTGAGGCAGACCCATTTATATACATACTAATAATCTTTATAAATAACTTCTGCATTTAAAAAGAGCAATGCCAGTATTTAAATATCATTATGGTTCAATCGACTTTTTAACTCCAAAATATCATGCTTTATTTGTTCAATGACTATCTTAAATTCCTCATCGCTTTTCCCAGTTGGATCTTCAAGTCCCCAATTATCATCAAATGGTCTGCCTATAAATGGACACCCTACATTACATCCCATTGATATTGCAATATCCGGTTCTGGAATATCACTAACCAGCTTACTGAACTGTCCTTCTGCTTCCATATCTATATTATATAATTCCTTCATAATACGGACAGCATCCTGATTAATCCGTGGTTTTGTTTCTGTCCCCGCCGAATAACTTTGAAACACATCTGATGCCAGATGTCTTCCAAAAGCCTCAGCAATCTGACTTCGGCAGGAATTATGGACACAAATAAAAGCTACTTTTATCTTACTCATAAAATGGACATCTCTCCTTTATACATTGCTCATTAAAATCTGTGAATCCGCATTGCATTTGTTCGTATTGCAATGTTACTCCATAATGAGCATTTACATAATCAATACCATTCTTAAATGCTATCATTGCATCTCTCTTGCAGCATCTTGGTCCGTTTATGGTTCCTAATTCTCCAATTGCTGTCGAGGTAAACTGCATATGATTTCCCCATGTTCCATCCGTTGAAAGCGGACCTGTTCCGTCGATGATTGCTAGTGCAGCACCTATAGATGTGATTGCTCCGCATATTCCCCATAAACCGCACATTGCCCCCGGCATCCTAAGACCCTCTGCCATCAGCCTGTCCAACGCCTGTTCTAAATCTATCTCTCCACCTGCATTTTTGTAGGCTACAAGCAGACTTGCACCATCTAATATATGGTGTTCCGGTCCATGAATACTGACATATTCCTTCTCTGCAATCTGCTTAAAAATGACAACCGGATTTGTTCCCCGTTCTTTCTTTATATCTTTTACAATCAGTTCTGCTTTTTCTTTTACTGTCATAGAAACATTCCTTTCGCCTTATGAGATTTCATCTGTTTTATTATAGCTCCCCTGTTCTACAATAATTTATAGCTATATAATTTTCTCATGTTCTCATTTTTTCTTCTCTCTGCTTCTTTCAGTGCTTCATGGTATAAATCCTTGTCAAAATATACTTTATCACGAGGATAAACAATAGATTCAATAATACCATGGAATAAATCATTATATGCCATTTCTTTCGTATAACCATCACCCACATCTCCAGCATCAATTCGTGCGCATAATTCATCCAGCTGTTGCTGGAAAAATTTTTGAAAATCGTCATGGTTATCTGCTTTTATCAGAATTAGCGATTCACCTTTAAAAGAATCGCAATTCCATAATAAATCAATTGAATATTTTTTCAAATATTCGATATAAGAATTAAAATCGAATACTTGATTGATTACAGGAAGCAAATGTTCTCTCACATATAAAGCCGTAATTGAAATAATTTCTTCCATTGTGTTATCATCATACTCAAAACTTACTCTCACTTCATTTTTGGGAAGAAATAAATTCAAGTCATGCCCTATCATCAAAACAGAATTCTTTTCAATAGAATCGTAATATGTAGAAATAATACCTGCTGTAATCATAAATCCTTTTGAACCTTTATTCCATATAGGAGCTGATTTCACACCTATAAATGCCAATAAATCCTCATTCAACATTTTGGCAAAGACATTCAATTTAGAACAATATTTAAACCCCTCTGCTTGGAATATTTCACCGAAAATATGTTTAAACCGCGAATTAAATGACATAATACTCCTTTCTTATAATCCACTGAATACGCCCTGTGTTCCAAAATTCAGTCGAACTAATAGTATGGTGCTGAAAACCACCTGTTCCCAGAAGCTTATCAATGCCACTCTTCTGAAGCAAGCCGGATTAATCTTGTCTGCATGAAAGTAATCTCTGTTTTCTCACTCATTATGAATCCTTCTCATTTTTCTCTGTCGATAAAACTGTTAAGGAAACAAAGTCGCGTCTCTTTCGCCACTATCTATGGAGTATCAATTACATGATTTTTCTTATTATATCCGACTCACAGATATGCTTATATAAGCAATTATCTTCCTTTACAAGCACATCATAAGAAGGCTCTGATGACTGTTCAAATGTTCCATACGCATCAATTACATGTATCTGCCCAGTCTTGGTACAATCCTCTCCCCAATTGAATTCTACAGTATCACTATGAGAATACTTCGGTCTTCCTAATACAGGAACATCATCCAGTGACTCTGTTTCAATTTCCAGAATTGCATAATAAAGCAATGTATGTTTATCATCTATACTCTTATCATTATGATAATGCCCAAAATACCAGTGCTTATATTCCAGCTTCTCTTCAATTTCCTGCAGATATTTTGTCAAAATATTATCTTCATATATTCGCCCTGGCCCTTTATCAAGAATAGCTTGCATCCCACTTGAACAACAGTGAGTAATTACATAATCCACTTTGTAATTCAGTTTCTCAAGATTACGACGACCTTCTTCCATCTCTTCCTCATTCGGAAGTTCTTGAGGCCACCAAGATTCATGTACAATTCTAAACGGAAGTCCACTGTCTATTGCCTTGCATCGCTCATATTCAAAATCATAATCGTTGCGGTTTAATATACCACCTTGCACATCATGTGATGAAGCTCCCCCAAATGTAAAAAACGTCTTTCCATTTATATCAAAGACTTGTCCACGCTCGAGAAGAATAACTTTATCCCTCACAATATGACGAACCTTACCGCCATGCCACTCCTCTATCGGAAATTCTGCAATCATATCAAAATTATCATGATTCCCCTGAACCCAAAGAGTTGTATATGACTTTTGCTTAAAGTTCTTGCAGTTATAGTCAAATGTCTTGTCCTTAGCCCAACACAAACCCAGATCACCACATACGATTACATAATCATCTGCAGTAAGTTCCATACCTTTTATTCTAAGCTTCTTCTTTGAAAAGCGACCAAAATCACCGTGTGTATCTCCTGTAACATAGATCATACACATCACCTCCCCTTACAAATTTTCTTTAGTTTCCTAATATCGGACTCTGTATTGCACCTGTACTGGTATATCCCACAATTACAGTTCTCCAAAGCCATGGATCTTTGTCAATATCATCAGACCACCAATATTCAGGAACTGTTCGCTCTTCCAACGAAAACCCTGGTATGTCATTCTTGAATAAAGGCAAGAAGCCTATTCTGTTAATATATTCTGTTGCTTCTTCCACAGTATGTATGCACTCTGGATCATTCCAATCCACACCATACATAACCCATGTGCCCGATTCGTTTCCCATCTGATACTCCTGTTCTATATCACAATGCCATTACAATGGTCAATCTCATGCTGGATTATCTGTGCTGTCCAGCCTGAATATTTTCCATGCTGTTTCTTAAAGCTCTGGTCAAGGTAATCCACCTCAATCTCCTGATATCTGGTGCAGGGACGTACACCCTCCAGCGACAGACATCCTTCCTCTGTCTGATAAGTTCCGGTCTTCTTTGTAATCACCGGATTAATCATGGCAAACTGAAATGGTCCTGCTGCCACAACGATAATATTCTTCTTAACACCTATCATGTTTGCAGCCATTCCAACGCAATGGTCAAGATTAGCCCTCAAGGTATCGAGCAAATCTGTTACCACCTGCTTATCTGCTTCTGTCGCATCCACTGATTTCTTTGCAAGAAACAATGGATCTCTTACTATCTTCTTTACCATTAGTTCCATCCTTTCCATACATCCGGCTGATATCCGAGTGTAGACTGCTTTCCATTCCTTACAATGGGAGTTTTAATTACCTGCGGATTTTCAAGTACTTTTTCCAGCTTTCTACGCTCCGCTTCGGTCGGTGCAGAACCGAAGTCCACCGGACGACACTCACCCTTTTTCTTTCATATCAGTATTCCTTTGCTATTTCTTCATCTATTCCATACATAGCCTTAAAATGTTCGAGGTCTGCCGGACTTTTTATCAACATTACCTCTTCTATCTTACCTGTATGTATATCCTTAAAGCCTGCTACCTGCTCACCATTACAAATGCTTGCTTTTATTACAGGCTTTTTGTTTTCCTTGTCATATGACTGCCCCATTTTTTTCTTCTTAAACAGTCCCATTTTGCTCACCTTCCTTTGCCAAGAGCCATTGCTGCAACACCATAATCCTGATATACAACAATATCTCCCTTATATGTCTCTGCTTCTTTTAAGAATTTTTCTACTCGTTCCATATGATATCCCACAGTTTACCTAAAATTATACTAATAGCCGCAGAACCTCTGTGACTCATTTCCATAGTATTCAGCCATAATTTCCCTTATTGCCATCCATGTTATAGTATAACACGAATTAATCCTCCAGACGACAGAAAGAAGCTCTGGCTGTAATCAGATATCTGGTAATGGATTGTATTCATGCCAACACATCAGCCACTCTCGTGGTATGCTGTTTTCAAGCACAGTTATATGATACTAAGATTCCGCATACAAAATCGTCACCACATGGCGAACATAATCATAATTAGTACATCCTATATTGTAATTAATGCTTTCAATTTATCTGTATTTCAGTTGTTCCTATAACGCAAAAAGAGGACATAGATGAATGCTTTCATTATTTCTATATTCTCGTCAGCACTTCCTGACTCAATAGCCAACTTCTCTGAAGGTATGTATGTTTCAAGCGGAACTCCAAGCAATCGGTCAGAACCAAGTTCTGCTTTCAAGCCTTTCTTATTAGAATAATAGCTGACAGCCAAAGCAGGAAATAATGACAAATACTCCTGCTCACAAAATCGACAGCCTTTATTCAATATCGTTCTTTCATTTATCTTCATATTCCACGAATGACCGTGCCTGCATTTCCACCACGCTCTCTTTGCCGAAGTTCGTGATACCTCTGTAGGTTTCAGTTTATTCTGTTCATAATCCCATTCGCTAAGAAGCTGACTGTCTGTTGTCGCCAAATCGTTAATACCTGCAATCACTCTCGCACCGGAACATATCGGGCATTTTTCTCCATTAGAACGAGCCTTAACGCTTGTCTGCCATTCGTGACCGCAAGCACCTTTCCACCATACTTTTTTATTTGAGCCGAAGGTAATAGCATCAGGTGTAAGCGGTAAATTCTTTTCCGACCACTCCGAAACAAGCTCCGGGTGTACTTCTGCTAAACTGTTATTCATAGCCAAACCTCAACCTCCTTGTGCTTAGAGTATATGAAGTTTTAGCTTTATCTTGTAGTTTGCGAATATCCGTATAAACAGAAAAGCCCTTTGAAAAAAGGATTTCTCCTCTCTCAAAGAGCAAGTTGGCAAACTTGAAGTTATAGTGCAATCTTTTTCCATTTTCTAATCTTGGTTCTAAAGGTTCCGAACGGAGCAACTGTATTAACATGTATGAATTTGTATACTTCCCAGACAGCTGTTTTAGTTGCTTCGTCAGCCCATTTTCTCATATGTGGTTTAAATAATTCTTCCTCACTCAGAGAATCAATCATTGCATAAATAGAGTTGATATTCTCATTCAATCTGTCTTTCAATTCTTGCAGTGACAGCTGAGCATATGTATCTGTGAACCATTGATATAATTCGCCAAGCTGATTCCACTTAAAATTATCCGAAGGAGTTTTAACAGGAATACCCTTTCTTTCGTCTGATTCCCATTTAATAACAAGAGTTGTCCAGCCAACCTGATAAGCAAGATTTTCTGCCGGAGTTCGATCGATCTCATCAATTCTCTTATCTTTTAAATGCTCCGGAATATCATTAAATTCTGAAATATATTTTGCAAAGCTTTTATTTATCTCGTTTTTAAGCTCGTCTTTATTCTCATATGTTCTCAATAGTCTATCTCCTCAGCTTCCGATTTTCCAGTTTCAAAAACTGGAATTTGACTTGCCTATTTTCTTAAAATCTCATGTGGAGCTTCTATTTCATTTGCCAAGGTATGCTCTGTTAATTCTGACATCAATTTCAATTTTTTATTAATCAATGGTCGCATACAATTAGGAACATGTTCCTGATGCGCTCTGTGGATTGCTACACATTCCTTACAGTTTCCGTGATAACGACAGGCTTTCAGGCAAGGACAGTGATCTTTGTCTTTATACTCCTTACGAAATTCCGCTGCAAATTCTTCTTGCAGTCTCAGTCCCTCGACACGGTTTCCCTTATGAAATTCTACCATTGCATCCAGTTCTTTCTGGTTCCCTTCAATCTTCATGTTATTATAGTGCCTCCATTTCAACTATTCCTCATTTTCTGATAAATTCCGATTGAGATTTCACCTATTTTAAGAGATTTAATAACTGTTATATTTTGTTATCAAATTTCTCACAAACCATTGAAAATACT
>OGFH01000018.1_pt1 | contig 114663 bp, 100 predicted proteins | sample 1570941 | NCBI WGS metagenome assembly OGFH01 (sample SAMEA2582051, study PRJEB24529) | metagenome | biome: Human gut stool | place: China | collected 2011
ACATGCTTATAGTAGGATGCGATATAGGCAGTGAGACTCATTATATCAGGGCAATCGATGTCAGGGGAAGGGAGTTAAGCCGAGGAGCATTTGAATTCAGCAATACTTCAGAAGGCTTTGAAAATGCCAAGGCATGGGTGCTGGCACTTGCGGCAAAACACGATAAGAAACAGATAGTACTGGGTCTTGAACCGACATGTCACTACTGGTTTGCGTTGGCTGCATGGATGATTTCAAACGGAATCAGCGTTGTCCAGGTAAATCCATATGCCGTAAAGCAGAGCAAAGAAATCGAAGATAACAGCCAACTCAAGGATGACAGAAAAGATCCGAAGCTGATCGCAAATCTAGTGAAAGATGGAAACTACGGAATGCCATATCTTCCAGAAAAAGTTTACGCAGACATGAGAAGACTCTCCATGTTCAGGGATCAGTTTACCGAAGACCGGATAAGAAATATCAATCGTCTTCACAGGGAACTCAAAATCTATTTTCCGGAATACATGGACGCATTTGGAAAAATAGATGGAGCATTTACTTTGGAAGTACTGAAAGTATCAGCTATCCCAACGGATATCACAGCACTGGGAGCAGAAGGCATGAAAAATATCTGGCATAATGCAAAACTAAGAGGACGCGGTTACAGCAGAGCCAATGAAATCGTGAACTATGCAGAGAAAAGTGTTGGATTAACGGATGGAACGGATGCAGGGCGTGAAGCAGTGAAATGGTATGCAGAACAGCTCCATGAGTATTACACAACACGAAGCAACAATCCGCTGAAAAAGATGCAGTCACTGGTTGTGATAGCCTGTAAGATACTGAGGGTGATCTATACGATCCTGAAGATAGGGACAACTTATGATCCGCAGAAACTGTTGAAAGATATCAAACATCCGGCAGCTTCATAGGCACCAATGGCAGCATAGGAAACAAAGATATACAAGTAACACACTCCAGAACTCTGTCGAGTGGCTGATGGGGGCATCGGAGACTGGACAGGGTTCTGGAACAGAAACCCGTAAATGATGGAGTCCGGAACGGACTGCATCTGCAAAAGGCCAACAAGAACCTGAGATGGTATAGCGTCCACTGAGTAAATCAGTACCACGACAGGTGAAAGCAGGTCAGTAACAATCAAACATAAAAACAAGAACTGTAGCCGGCATCGGTTTTTTCCGTGGGGCAAGACCCCGTTTAGGAGCTTGGCTGGCACTCAGTGTATGGTAGATGGGACGAAGGAAGTTGGGACATGATTCCCTTAGACACGGAAGGTTCATCATCATAGTTGAACAGAGGGAAAATAGCCTTTATAAAGCAAACTAAAAGGATGCTTTATTAGCTATACTTATTTATCAGATATTCGGTACATGATACTACGATATCCATCACTCTCGGCTTTTATTTGAGGTAAAATAAAAATCGTCAAAGCCAGTAAAATCAATAGATTTAGGCTTGACAGAATAGGAAGGTATGATAGGTTTTATGGGATGAGATAATGTTACAGAATAGGTGCGGTTAATAGTGAAATTCACAGAATATTCATTTGATTTACTGTATATATATGTTATAATTAGTTATACTGTAGATTAGGATAATTGTATGAAGAGAGGAATATTAAAAATGGATAAAATTCTCAACTTTCAAGTGAGTTTATTTGGTAGATTTATTGATATAAAGCCGAAAACAGATATTATTTTGAAATTACTTACAAATCTCCAGGAGGAAGCATTTATACCCGGAACAGTAGATTTGGCAGTTCTTGATCCTATGACAAAGAAAATTACTACGGATTCTAGAATTCAGATGATATCTCAAAATAAGGCTTGGAGTATCGTTTTTTTGGAAGAAAGAATTGATTTTAATTATAATTTTCAACCTGATACAATGAGTATTAAAAAAATTGTGGATGCATATGAGTATATAAAAAAGTTGATTGAAAAAGTATTTAGTGTATTTCCGGATACTACAGGAAATAGAATTGCATTTAATGGTAAGATTCTGTTAAATGAAATGACAGATGAAGAAGTTGATAGGTTTATGAATAAATTTTCATCTCCGCTATCAATATACAATGATAAAAAACTTACAGAATGGGCTGTTAGATTTAATTCTAGAGAACAAATTTCATGGGATAATCATTGTGAGGAATGTAATTGTATTACAGAAATTTCAAAGATTGTTAATATGGAAAATGCTGATGAAAATAGAATATTGATTACTGTGGATTTAAATACAATACAAGAAAATATGGACTTGCGATTTAAATATGGAGATATGTTGCAGTTTTCAGAAAAGGCTAAGGAAATTTCTGAGAACATTGTAGATGAGATAGAAGGTAATTAGTTTATGAAAGAAATAGCATTAGAGCAAAAAAGGATTAGGGCTTTAAATGGATTTATTTTAAAAAATTCGTTGCAAATTTTTATGCCATATTATAATAAAACAGAAGATGAAATGGTAATTTCTCAAGATATTAGTATCAATAGAGATGAAATTGTTAACATATATATTAATGCTATTTTGTCAGTAATTGCATCTGATGAATTTGAGGATGGTGAGATATCAAATTCTGAAAGGTATATGAAAAATAATATGACATTAGAAACAAAAGATTATATTCTTGATGCATTAATGAAAATATATATGAATAAATATAATGATGAACATGTCCTATTAGGCGTAATGGAAATGATTTCATGTATGAAGTATGAAGATGTTGATCCGAAGGGGCAGATTATGGCATTGGGACTTCTACAACATGAAAATATTTATTTGCGCGATCGGGCAATTCAGGTGTATGAGCAATGGAATTCAAAGAAATGTATTAATGTTTTAAAAACATTAAAATGTGATCAAAAGTGGTTACAGGATTATGTTGATAAAGTGATTGAATACTTAGAGAGAGATGGAGAATAATATGGCATATTTGGTGCGGAAGATAAATAAGAAGAAAAATATTGATGCACTGCGAGGCAATTTAAATATTGATGAATTGACGGCCGATATGCCAACGGGAGAGTTAAGAACTACAAATGGAACATTATCGACATGGATAGTTGAATCGCTGGGTGAATTGAATGAAGCGATTTTGGCAATTGCAGTAACATCTTCTAAAGTAAGCAAAATGGATTTTTTAATTATAGATACAGAAATACTTAATAATCATAATTTGGAATTTAAACAAACTTATGCGGGAAGAGATATTCCAATACCAGATTTGCAGGATACACACTATGACATAGTTAATTTGTCAATGGGCAAATTAGTAAATTGTGTTCTTGCATATAAGGATGTAGTAGATAAGGATGTAGATGGAAAACTAGTTGTACGATATTCAGAAGGACAAATAAAAGATATATTAAAAAAGGCTTTTGATGATGATAGAGTTGATATAAGTAAGGCGGAAGGTGGAATAAAGGATATGTTTATACAATTTGCAGGTGTTGCTTCGTAGAAATAGTATTATATAGTATGAGAGAGTTTTGGCTCTAAAAATTTTATATGAGGTACAAAAAAATGCAAAATAAGATAAATATGAAGAATAAAACACACAAATGTGTACCAAGAAACAGCCAGATAAATCTCTCAGCCCAAGAGTTTGAGTGGTAAACAGAGCTTCATAAATGGCGTAAACAAGCCATTTATGGGGCTTTTTCTTTTGGCATGATACCTATATGATACCTGTTTTGATAGTACCACAGATATTAAGGAGTACGAAACAGAAGTGTCCAGAGATATAATTATGCATTATTAAGCTGAAATATGTGTAGATATGTCAATAGTTGGAGCATTTATTTAAAGAATATGTTATGATAATAATATAATGTTTGGTTTTACGCATAATATCATTAAAATGAGTATACTAAGATTTTTAATATCACAGATGATGCACAAAGTTGATTTAATAAATCTGATATAGTTATTATGGCATAAAATTATACTGTTCGAAGGAGTATGAACAGCTGATATGGCAAAAGAACTTGGAATCGGCATTGCAACAGTAAACGTAAAATTAAAAAAATGGCAAATGTATCATATATAGGAAACGGATATAGCGGACATTGAGTGATTAAATAATTTTTGATACAGCAGTATGATTTTGGACTAACAGTCCAATGAAATGATAGCACTCATAAGGTATTATAAAATAAAAAACTAGGAGGATATCTTATGGGAACTAATTTTTATCTTATGAGTAGAAATAAAAAGCTAATAAGGGAGCATTTTGCTGTCGAAACAGAATATGACATAAAGGATATTGAATATGCAATAGTTGATGAACCCTATCTTGGATATGAGATTCATCTGAATAAATTAAGTTGTGGATGGCGTCCGCTATTTCAAAGACATAAGACAATTAAGACATTTAAGGAACTGGAAGAGTTTTGCCTAAAAAATAAAAGCGTTATAAGCATTTATGATGAATATGGAAGAAGATATACATGGAAACAATATTTTGAAAAAGTATATGAGCATAGTCAGCAAAAGAAACAGCCACGTAAATGGATATATGATATCGATTCAGTTTTTCCAAATTGTGGACCACGTTTACAAAATATATCATGTACAGAACAGGAGGCAGAAATATATATTCCATTCTGTCATAGAGAATATAACGAAAAGGAAAAGCTGGCGAAGGAACGCTTTCATGTGAATGAAAGATTATGGTGTAAGGAAAAGTATTGGGAAGATCCGGATTATCCATTTGATTGGACAGAAGGTGAGTTTTGCTAGAAGGAGCATATGCTTATGTATGAGAATATTGATATGGAAAAAACTGGAATATTACTGAAAGAGTTATTTGATAGATATGGTTATACAGTCAAAGATATTCAGAAAATATTGCATTTATCATGCCCACAGCCTATATATCGATGGTTTAAGGGCAGCATTTTACCATCATTAGATCATTTGTATGTATTGAGTAGGTTGCTTAAGGTTCATATGGAAGATTTGCTTGTGCCTAAATGTGAATATAGTATCGTTACGGAAAAGTATGTAGAAAAGCCATTAGGTGACAAAAGACTATATGAATATTGGAAACGCTTATGCATAAAGAAATGTGCATAGTTTTAAGTGGGTCATGCAATAGAGTTGTTTCCTTTACAAATTATCTGCTGGAGAATGACTTAGTTGACTTGATTTGATTTCACCGATATAATAAGTTTCACTACATGAGTGAAAGTGGTGATATAAGTGAAATTAGATAGAATGGGATTAGAATGTGTTGAGAATAAGTTTTTAAAACTTCCAAATATTCAGAAGTATGAAGTTGTCAGTAGGACAGAAGATGGTTTTATTGCATCTGTGGAAATGGATGATGGGTATGAGTTTCAAATAAATGCGTACTTCTTGGACAGGGTGTTTCCGTCTACAGTTATAAAATTGATTGAAAAGCAGAATAAAAGTCAGGGAGTTAACATTTTGGTTGCTCCATATATTTCAGAAAGAACTGCACAAATATGTGAAGATAATGGAATGGGTTATTTTGACTATGCAGGAAACTGTTGGTTTGTGGGTCATTCTATTTATTTGTCTGAAAAAGGAAATAAGAATCCAAGACCAAAAGAGCAAAGGTCCGTGTCCATATTTGAAAAGACTTCCGTGGTGTCTTCCTGTATTTTGCGCGAGTTGTTTGCGGATGTAACTAAGACATGGAAGCTTAAATATCTATCAGAAAAGGTGAATTGCAGCATTGGACAGGTATCCAAACTGATGAAAGTTCTGATAGAAAACGCATGGGTAGAAAAGTTGCCGGATGGTTATAAGGTTATTGATCCAGAATCGCTCTTGTTGGAATGGAGCAAGGATTATGGTAAAAAAGAAATAACATCCTATGCTTGCTATAGTTTAGATAATATATCTGTTATTGAGGAGCGATTAAAAAAATTAAAGATAGATATGGGGATTGATTCATTTCTTACCGGATTGTCCGGAGGAGTGCGCTATACGCCGGTGGTGCGATACAATAAGGTACATGTTTATATAGCACCGGAGAATATTCAGGAAGCAATTCGATATTTGGATATGAAAGAAGTAAATAGTGGTTCCAATGTGGTTATTTTTCCATTAGAGAATGATTCCTATATCAAAGATTACAGGGTGATTGATGATTCTGCAGTAGTGTCCCCTCTGCAAATATATTTGGATTGTATGCAGATAAAGGGCAGGGGAGAAGAAATGGCGGATGCGGTTTTGAAAAAGGAGATACTTAGATGATAAGAGATGAAGACTTGAAAAGTAGCGTAGACTATTCAGAAGGTCAGAAGCGGGCTGCACATAGAGTTTTGGTAGAGTTGGTTAATATTTTTGAGGAATATGAAGATGAAATCCGTGTGGTAGGAGGTTGGGTTCCAGATTTAATGTTTCCCCAAGAAGGTCATGTGGGAAGTGTGGATGTAGATATTATGATTAATCATCTGACTTTGCAGGATGAAGGTTATCAGAATATGTCGAGAATACTTCAGAAAAATGGGTACAAGGAGCATCCGAAAAAATATTTTTCCTTTGTAAAGACAGTGATGGTGGACGGAATATCCTATGATGTGGATGTAGATATTTTAGCTGGAATGTATGGTGGTACACAATCGAAGAGAAGAAGTCAGCATGTGCAGGGGATTAAGGCATTAAAGGCAACCGGTGGTAATTTTGCATTTGAATTTCCGGCACAAAAGATTAGTGTGGAAGCAGAACGACCAGATGGCGCAATAGATGTTGCGAATGTCAGTGTTGTAGCAGTAGTTCCTTATTTGATAATGAAAACAGCAACTATGGGCAGGGGAAAAGCAAAGGATGCATATGATATTTACTTTATTATCAAACATTATATTGGTGGAGTAAGAGAGTTGGCAAAAGAATTTGAACCTGTAAGGGATAAAAATATTGTAATAGAAGCGAAAGAAAAGTTGGCAGGTAAATTTGCTTCTGAAAATCATGCCGGTCCAAAAGATGTGGCGGATTTTATGGATTTAGAGGATGAAGAGAGTATAGAAATGATTAAGAGGGATGCTTACGAACAAGTGCAAGCATTATTGAATTTAATATAGGCATTTAAAAACATCAGGGATGTAATAGTCCCACCAGTCTCAAAATATTTGTTGAGACCGGTGAGACTAACCCCAATAGAATGCTTTCTCAACTTGGAAAAATTAATTAAATTCATTCATAGTGTCCACATATTCCTGTAATCCATTGAGCTTACAAGCTAATTCAGCATACAGCAGAGGATTCTCCTGTGCCAGTCGGTATAGATACGCAATGTCATCAGGTGTGTTGAGCAAGACAGCTGAATTACATTCCGCACAACTGATAGTAAGAGGTGTGCCGGGATATGTATCATTGATGACATTAACAATAACAGAGTCTGTATTAGGTTCATACATACTAAACAGGTAACAAGAATTATTTTGTTTCATGGTGTTCTCCTTCCCACAGATACTTAGCACCATCAGGCAGATCAATGATGGCTGTAAGCATATTGTTATAGTCGGTCTGCAGTTCTTTTATTTCATCGCTTGTAGAAAGATTATTTAAAGCTGGGTGTTCACAGCATTCAATAAATGCTTTCTGCATTTCAAGTAATTGCAGATACAGAGCATTAACAGTCTGCACAAGCGGATATATGGTTTCTTTCTTGCCTACAACGCAGATGCGGTTATAGATGCAGGAACGGACAAAGTAATCTTTCTTCATCATACCGCTGGCAAGGATACGGGCTTCAATTTGTCTGTGTTCAGCATCGCTGATTCTAAAATTTATAGTTGGATGTTTGTGTTGATTGCTCATAGAAAAGCTCATTTCATAGTGAGTGTGGCAGCAGGCACAGTTAAGCATCTGCAAGCCACATTTGATTATTCGTTTTTAGTAGTAAAAGTAGATTATATCTGCCATGAATTTCGTGGAGCAATATTGAATCATTGCAACTAATTTGCTACTAAAGTTTTTGAAAACGATATGAAAAGAGTAACATTTGATGAAATAGATGCGGTGGAATGCCGCATAAAATCAGCATTTTTGATTTGATGACACTTCTTTTGGGAAGAGTATGAATAATGTACATGAACCAAGGAATGCCAGATTTACGGTGTTTCTAGGTTCGTTTTTTGTCCCGTGGCAATAAGAATGATGTATAATGGAAAGATAAAGCTTTTACGGAGGATGTTATGAGTGATTTTTTAAAAAACTATACTAAAAGTGTGTTAGAGAAAATGAATTTGTTTGTGGTTTTGCAAATGGTATGGATAATAGAATTTCACATACTAGCTATTTTTTCAGCAAAAGATTTGATTAATAGTATGACAAAGGAGAAAATCAAAGTACCACCAGTAATTGATGAATATAGTCAAATGATTACGAATTGGTTAGATACATATAAAGAATTTATTTTCTTTACGGGGATTATCTTAATCGTTGTTGGAATATCGGGAACTTTTTTTAAGCATATACCTGTTTTGAACAAATATAAAATTATATATGTATATTGTGATTTTGGCTTTTACGCAGGTTGTTGGATTCTTTTGATATATTTCACATATAGCATATATATTAATATGGGAGAATTTTTTTTGACAGCACCGATTATAGCATATTTATTATATATGCTTAAAGAAAAAATAAAAGAATGGTTAGAAAAACAAGGTATAACATTTGGTGGATAAAACACAATTATTGGAATGATATTAAAGATTGGAAATTAGTTTTTTGACTTACAACATATTGGGAGTACAGCAATACCGGCAATCAAAGCCGAAACGATTATTGATATTGCTGTTGGGGTAACTGACTTTGAGAGGATAATTTCACATAATGAGAAGTTAGAGAATGAATGGATTTTTATCGCGGTTGAGATGTGAAACATTAGATTTTTTATGTAATGGGTGATATAACTCAGCAGTGTCAGAAGTTAAAGGAAGAACTGTAAAGTAAGTATGCAGATGATAGAGTAGCATACACTAATGGAAAGCAAGATATGATAGATATTATTCTGAATTACAAATAGAATGTTGACATAAATTACCAAGACGGATATATTATTATATCTTATTAGATTAGACATATCGCACTGACCTTTGACGGTTTGGTGCGATTTTTTATATTTACAAGAATGATATTAAGGAGTCAGGGGGAAAAAATAAATATTTAAATTGCTTTATTATGAGATAATAGAATTAATTAATCAAGTTAAAAGGAAGATATTAAAACATGGCAGCTATAAAGGATAAGTTGAAAAAATGTTATGAGCAAAGATTTTCATCAGCAGGACTTTTATATGTATACATTAACGGATATAAAGAAGATGAGATGATATATTCTGAACAGACAAATTCATATCAATGCATAGGAAATGAATTTTATAATAGAATAATGGATAGTGTGCAATTGACAGATAACAATGATGATTGTGTTCATATTTTTGGTATTATTGGTTCAAATGAAAAAGCCAGCTATGTGTATTCAATTTTTCAAGATGGAATCAGGAATAATTACAAGAGAATACTTGGTGAAGAAGGCGTTGAAACTAATACCAATAAGCTGGACGATACGGGAAATATATTTTATAGATGTGTTCAGGAGATTTATTGTGAAAGAGCAGAGTATTTTCCTTATAATGTACATTTTAGTATTGATGATGACATTAGTTTTTATGGAATATATGGAAGTAAAATACGAGAAGAGGAAATTCATAATGCGGCAGATCAGATTGTTAAGTTATGGCTTGAGAGGGAAAAGCCTATGCTTTGTGGGCAGCAATTAATGATAAAATCTTTTTTCTTAAGAGATTTTGTTGGACGAAAAATGATTGCTGCATTACCAGAGTCACAAACGGGATTGTGGAGAATAATTTTTGAAGGAGGACATCAGTTAAATTTAAGTGAAGATTTCCCATATTTAAAGGAAACACTTCATCCTAATGATTTAGGAAGTATGTGCTCATCAAATGTACAATTTATGTTAATGAATCCGATATATGCTTATGGTAAATGGTTTCAGCCAAATGATATCTGTGAGGAGTGGCATAAAGTATTTTTATATTTATGCGCAATTTCAGAAAAAGACTGGAATAGTTCTGAAATTCGTAAAATTTATGAACAATTCTTAGGATTTCTTGAAGAGAATATCTGTTGGACAACACAAGCACAGCCGATTATTCCGAAAGAACAATATGCAAATGTTTTATTAATACATATTCAAAATTATCGTTCGTATTTTAAGGGTAAGGACGAAATGGTAGTATCGAAAGATTTGTATCAGACATTAAATTCGCGCTATGTATATTTGCCTTATTTGTGGCAGTTTGTCAATCCGGCTATTTCGGAAAACACATTTTCAGATGTTAAATTACACGAGCTTACAGTTTCTGCATTAGAAGAAAATGATACGAATAAAAAGGGATTGCTTTGGGAAGATGTCGCTGCATATGTCTTAAATGGTGTTAAGGGGTGGAAGATTACTGGACGGCGCATTAAAACTGGGGCACAGGAAATAGATCTTAGTGTTATAAATGTGTCTTTAGACGATGAGCTGTGGCAATTGGGTGCATACATTTTAGTTGAATGTAAAAATTGGAATACACATGTAGATATTCATCAGATTAGGAATATTGCGCACATTTCTAATATGAAAGGTAATCATACAGCAATTCTGTTTGCGTCAAATGGAGTGACTTCGGATGCACAGGAGGAAATCTATAGACTTGTAATGAGTAACATTTTTATTATCTGCGTCACAGCAAATGATGTGAAGAGGCTTCATTCTTCGGCAGACTGCAAAGAACTTATTTTGAATAAGTGGATGGATTTGCAAGAAAAGCAGGATATATCTAGTATGATATAAAATGCTAGTATTATTGAAAAAATATCCACATTTGTTAAAATCTAATCAGATAAATTATATGAAAGATATGAGGGGTAATTATGGAAGCTTTTAGTTTGTTTTGTACAGTATTTATAAATGCTTTAATAGTTTTGGGGTTGTTGGTATGTGTATATATATTTCTTTTCTGGTCTTAGGGCTGTCAGAAAGCGTAAACCATCTTGCTATATTTCTTATAATAAGAATCATTTTGATAAAGATTTTGAGTTTAAATGTAAATTTTGCGGTTCAATTGTTTTATCAAAAGATGCAAAATGTCCTAAATGTGCAGGTCATTTCGGTAAAAATAAAGAATATCTGTTAATGAAACGAGCGATGCATCAAAAATATTTGCAGTATATTAAAGCTCAGGAAAATGCTATTGCAAAAGAAATAGACTATATAAGTGATACTTTGAACGCAATTAAGCGATATAAACTGATTCGCCATAAATATTTGAATTTTGAAATAGGAAATCCCCCCCGGTTTATAAACCTGCAAGTGACTATGAATTCACATGTGAATATTGTAATAATAAATTAAGGGGCAGGAGTACAGATAAATGTGGCTGCAGTAATTGCGGTGCTTCATATCAAGAAAATCTGGAGTTACTGGTACGTGAAGAGAAAGACAAGCTTGAAAAATGTCATTATGAAGAATATATGCAGCTGAGAGATTTGGAAGCAGATCAAAATATCAGGAATAAACAAAGAGATGCAAGGGTTGATGAAAGATATAGAACTCCTATTAAATTAGCTGAAGAAAAGGGAAAGTACAATGCTCTTTTCATTATATTTGTGATAATGATGATTTCGGTTGGAATAACATTTTTGATTATGAAGTATAGATAAAATATTGGTGTGATTTGTACATATGAACTGTATTGATAGATGAAAGGGAGTACAGATGATATCACATAAAGAATTAATGAATTTGTATAATAAACTGTTTGATGAAGCTGTAAAAGAAGGAATAAGCGAATTCTTAAGACAAGATTTTGACAATTAGGAAGAGAGTTTTAAAGTATATGATATATATGATTAATGTGTAAGTATATTACAAATGCATTGATAATAAAGGAAAGCTGCGCAAAAATTTCTGCCGGTTACGGCATTGTTGATTGCATTGCTGATTCCGCTGCAGCTAGTATCCGGAGTAGAAAAGAGCAGAGTAGTCATTTCGGGGGTATGTGGTGTAATGGGAGCGTCTGTCATTGCATTTGCGAAGCTGGTAAAGACAAATGTATTAAGTGCCTTTTCATTTTTAAACCAAATGAATGGCTGGATACTTGCAGGAATTGCAGTGGTAGTGACAGTACTTCTCATACTGCTCTCTTATGCAATTAGTGTCCGGATTATGGAAAAGAAAGAATTTTAGAAAAAATATTTAAGCGGGACATTCATAAATAAAAGAGTGTCCCGCTTATTAATGCATATTAGAAATTATCTCCATTCCATCCCCAGTTAGAAACAGCCTGATATTTTACATATACATGATCTGGTGCAATTCCAAGAACATCTTTAAAAATGTCACATATCTGGCCAGTCAGTTTAGAAAAGGCAGATGGATTCTCACTGCCGTAAACGCTGACCTCGACCATAGCCACAGGCTCGGCATTGCTTCCTCTGAAGTAGAGCTTGTAGTCAGGTTCGAAGCCGACCATGAGCCAGCTTTCTGACTTGCCGGGAATTGTCTGGATAGCCTGGCCTAAACGAGTTTTGATTTCAGATTCCTGTGCTTCTGTAAGAGAAGTGCTTATCTTAGAATTGATAAATGGCATATGTTACCTCATTTCTGCGCCACAGGCGCGTGTATTCATGTGATGATTATAGCACTTTACATATGTCAAAGAAACATATTAATTGTCAGTGCCTTCCCTGATGCCGTGGCGCTCTGCATATCCAGTCAGTATAAGTGTGAGCGCACCGTCGCCTGTTACATTGCAGGCTGTTCCGAAGCTGTCCTGAAGTGCAAATATTGTAAGCATAAGGGCAGTTCCAGTGTCGTTAAATCCAAGCACGCCGGTAATAAGTCCGAGCGAAGCCATAACTGTTCCGCCAGGTACGCCAGGTGCGCCGATTGCAAATATTCCGAGAAGCACGCAGAACAGAATCATAGTTCCGGCTGATGGAATAGTGCCATACAAAATCTTTGATACAGTCATGCAGAAAAATACCTCTGTCAGCACTGATCCGCACAAATGTATATTTGCAAATAAAGGAATTCCAAAAGAGACCATGTCCTTTCTCAAAACCTTTGATTTTCCGGCACACTGGAGTGCAACTGCGAGTGTGGCAGCAGATGACATTGTTCCAATTGATGTAAGGTATGCAGGACCGTAATGTCTGATTACTTCAATCGGGTTCTTCTTAGAATACAATCCTGCGATTGTGTAAAGCAGAGTCATCCAAATGTAATGTCCGATTAATACAATAATTATAATCTTTAAGAAAACCGGAACCTGCTTTGTTATTGAACCTTCGTATGAGAGTCCGCAGAAAGTAAGTCCGATGAAAAATGGCAGAATTGGTATCATGATTCTTGATACAATTGCAAGCACAATCTTCTGAAATTCTTCAAGCAGGTCAGAGATTAACTCAGCCTTTGTCCATGCCGCTGCGAGTCCGATCATGATAGAGAACACGAGAGTACTCATAACAGGCATAATCTGCGGAATCGACAATTCAAACACTGCCGCAGGCAGTTCCTTCAATCCATCCGCTGTAGATGAAATTGACAAATGTGGTATCAGCGCATATCCGGCAGCAGTCGAGAATAAAGCTGCTTCGACAGATGAAGAATATGCGATAGTTACTGCAATAAGAAGCAGCTTAGAAGCATTTTTACCCATCTGTGTAATCGAAGGTGCGATAAATGCGATAATAATCAGCGGAATGCAGAAATTAATAATCTGGTTAAGAATATATTTCAGCGTCACCACAATATTTAATATGGCCTTTGAAAATGCATTGCCATCCGTCGAACTGAGCACCAGCCCGATAACAACGCCAGCCAGAACACTTACCATCAGCTTGAACGGCAGGCTGTTCCAAAAATTAGTTTTCTTCATTAAATAAATCTCCTTCATTTGTTTGGTTGAGAAAAATTATAATATATGGGATTGGAAATAACAATGGAAAGGTTTGGGGGATGGGATAATTCCAAAATGTAGCTATTAAAAGTTGATTATATTAATTATCAATTATTTACATCCCAAAATGTAGAAATTATATATGTATATTATAATAAGTGACATTAAAAATCAAACAAAGTTTTTTAATCCAAATTGATAATTTATATTGACGGCCTAATTCTAAAGTGGTAATATCCAGATATGAACTACATAATTAAGCAAAAGGAGGTGATACAATGATACAGCTATCTTTAGAATTTCAACTTGAAAAGCCACAGTTACCGCTGGAATATGAGAGATTGATGGTGAGTTTCTTAAAAGCAGCAAGCAGGAATTATTCGGAAGATATGTTTGAGCGATTATATAATAAGGAGCATTCAATTATTAAATCATTTACATTCAGTACATATCTGCCAGGTGCGGTATTTAAAGGTGACACTATATTTCTTAGGGACAACAGATTTAAAGTGTTCTTTACAGATGCTGATATGGGACAGACTATAGAATGGTTTAACGCTTTTCAACTTATGAGATACAAGCAGTATCCTGTCAGTGGCAATTCTATGAAATTGATTTCAATAAGGTCAAACAATCGTAAAGATATTGTTGATGATGAAATTATTGTAAAGATGCAGAGTCCATTGATTGTAAGACGGCACGACAGTGTGACTAACAAAGACATTTATTATACATATGCAGATGAAGGATTTTCAAAGGCATTATGTGAAAATGTAGAGATTTTCATTCAGAAAATGGAAATCGGGGTTGATACAGAAGGATTATCAATAGAACCTGTCAAAGCAAGAAAAGTAGTAGTTAACTGCTTTGGAAGGAAGGTGGATGCTAACCTTGGAATATATAAGCTTAGAGGTAATTGTGAGCTGCTTAATATTCTTTATCAGGCAGGAATGGGAGCCAGAAGATCAGAAGGTCACGGTAAGTTCGAAATATTACTATAATTTTAGGAAAGGAGGGACAGAATGTGGGTAAATATCTGGTAACTATGGGAGATTTCCTGAAAAATGCGGGGATAGTAGGTCTTAACTATATGCTGGATATGTCAGATGCAGAGAGCGGAAAGGATTATGGCATAAAAATGCAGAACAGGCCGGTAGATGGGCTTGAACTGTATGAGCAGGGATTATGGCTTGACGAGGATTTCGTGCAGCAGTGTGACTGGACTGGAATGTATTTTGATGCCTGTGTTAACTATTATGGAGATTCTACAGTATATAAAGGAATATTAGACAGAATTAACAAGATTATATGCAAAATTGATAATGACCAATGGAAGCCGGACAAGCTGGTTAAAGAAGATAAGGAAGATATCAAGTTTATAAATGATAAGCTTTTGTCCAATAGTTATAAGGCTGGATTTGAAAATATAAGAAACGAAGTTTATGGGTCTGAGATATATGTGAATCTTCAGCAAAATAAATTAAATGCGAAATCAACATCACAAGAACTAAAACAGAGGCTTGAAGGTATCAAGAACTTTATAATGCAGCCAAAGTGTAAAGAAACATTTGTAATGAAGAGCGTCATATATAACTATATTAACCGTTTCTGGGATGGTAAATGTTTTCTGCTAAGAGCTAATGCAAAGAAGGACATGCGTATATTGTTTGAACAGGATTTTACAAAACCATTTAAAGAATATATCAGGACAAATCATGATAAAGATAAGGATATGTGTATAGACTGTGGAAGACCAATGGGAAATAAGGAACGTGTTTCTATTGCTTTTATGAAGGATATGGCAGATGATCTTGCGAGAAAAAAGTCTGCATTCTGGAATTGTAAAGTAGATGCCTTTTTGTGTCCTGCATGCGCATTTGTATATGCTGCCAGTCCGCTGGGATTCACACTTTTAGGACAGCGCTTTGCATTTATGAATACTAATTCATCAATTAATCAGTTACTGGCTTCTAATAGCAGGAGTGGAAAGATTGTGACAGAGGCAGAGAAAAAAGAAGCTGAGCGATATACACAATGGTTTGCCAGAATGTTGAAGCAGTTGATGGATTGTAAAGTTGAACAACTTAACAATATTCAGGTTATTTTAAAGGGAACAGATGAGAAGGATAAATATATCTTTTCTGTAATAAGTAATGAAGCACTTCAGACATTTAATGATGAAAAGGTAAGAAAAGCTTTAGAGTATTTAGGAGAATATCCTTACACAAGAATTGGAGCAGATTATCTTAATATATACGAAAATGTAGTTATGAATATTCTGAAACATAGAAGTCAGGAATTGCTTCTAAAGAAAGTGCTAAAGAATAATCTTGATTCTGATAATGCGGGACAGATAGTAACTGCTTATTGGATATATGTTGTAATGTTGTATAGTGCACTTGTTAAGAAAGATAAGGATTTGCAAGGAAATGGAGGTAAGGTTATAGAAATGGGAAGTATAACAGTAATGGATAGTGGTTTTGCTTTAAGAACTGCTATATTGTCTTCAAAAGGGGCAAAGGATGATGAATGTATCAAAGGAACAATATATCAGCTTCTTAATGCATTATCTACGAGAAATACAGGAAAATTTCTGGATATTGTAATGAGATTATATTGTACCTGTAAGGTGCCAGCTGAAGTGGGACAGGCTGATAAATTAGTTATTCCAAGAGAGTTTGTATATATCCAGAAAAATCAGGAGTTATTTGAAGAATATGGATATGCATTTGTTTTGGGATTAAAAGGATGCAGACAGAATAAGAAGAATGAGGAGGTTATTTAGATGAGTAAGAACGGATTGACAATGACAATAGTATTTGTTGCAGAGAGTGCGAATTATGGAGAAGGATTAGGTAATATTTCTAATATTAAGAAAATGACAAGAGGTAATGCAAGCCAGTATTCATATATATCAAGGCAGGCAATAAGATACAATATTGTACAGCAGGCTGAGTGGGATAACACACCTGTCGAGGATAAGAGCGGAGTTGTACAGTTTGCTCCATCAGCTACTATTGAGGATTACCCAGAAATAGATTTATTTGGTTATATGAAGACAATGGCAAAGGACGATAATGCAAGGGGAGGTGCATCAACAAGAAGTGCAGTGGCTAGACTTAGCAACGCCATATCACTTGAACCATATCAGGGGGAGCTGGAGTTTCTTACTAATATGGGATTAGCTAAACGCCAGAATCTTGACAATGGTATTGCACAGAGTGAAATTCATCGTTCTTATTATGCATATACAATTTCAGTGGATCTTGACAGGGTTGGAATTGATGGAGAGATTAATGTATCAAAGGAGGAAAAAGCTAAAAGGGTTAAAACACTTCTTGAAACCGTTCAGTATCTTTATAGAGATATACGCGGCAGGAGAGAAAATTTATCTCCATTATTTATCATAGGTGGTAACTATGAAAGAAAGAATCCGTTTTTTGAAAACATAGTTAAGATTGATAATAATATGATAAATGTTGATACATTGGTAGAAATGAAAGAAAGCAGTGAAGATCTTGAAAATTCTACAATAGTAGGAGTAACATCAGGAATCTTTAATAATGACAGTCAGATTAAGGAAAAACTTGGGGCTGTAACAATAGCAGAAGCATTTGAAGAGTTTAAGAAGAAAGTGGATGAGTACTATGCATAGAGCAATAAGACTGGATTGTTTTCAGAATCTTGTTAATTATAGAAAACCGAGCAGTTTTATAATTAAAGAGACCTATCCTCTTCCACCATATTCAACAGTAAGTGGAATGATACATGCCGCATGTGGATTTAAAGAGTATCACAAAATGAAGCTGAGTATTCAGGGCGATAACAAAGGGACTATATCAGATCTGTATACACGCTATTCATTTTCAGCAGGTGCCAGATATGAAGAAGGCAGGCATCAGATATGCGTAAAAGATGGCGGTAATTATGGAATATTTAAGGGAATAGCCAATGTTGAACTGTTATGTGAATGCAAGCTCATAATACATATTGTGCCAGAGGATGAGGCTGATTTTGAAATAATATATCAGGCACTTAAGAATCCGCCAACATATCTGTCTCTTGGAAGATATGAGGATATTATAGATATAAGAGATGTCAGAATTGTTTCATTAAAAGAAGATGAAGAAGTACTGACTAATCACGATATGTATATTCCTGTGTCTTACATGGGGGAAGAACCTGTTGAAGCAACTGTTTATACATTGAATAAAGAATATGAGATAACTAAACAGGGGTTAAGGAGATGGAAGTCTGAAAAAGAAGGTGGAAGGGTTAAGGCATATTACTGCCCGCCTCATAAATGCCTGGAAAGAGCGTATGTAGATGATACGGATGATGAAGATGTTGTAATATTTGCGTGATGAGATTTTATTAATAGTTACATTGTGGATTTAAATGTATGGAGGGGTAGATGGAATATTTTGCAAAGTCAGTTCCGAATGGGGGTTCTAAAGAAGAACAGGTGACATTAAAACAGCATCTGGATGATACAGTTAAATGTGCACAGGATTTTTTTGAAAAATTCGGACATTATTTTACAGAAAAAGAAAAAGCAATAATAATAGAAGCATGCAGAGTGCATGACCTGGGAAAGGCAAACATTGTTTTTCAATCTAAGATAAATAAAGAGCTGGATGTAATAAAGACTCAGGAGATACCACACGGATTTTTAAGTGCAATGACTACATCGCCTGAAGAATTTAAGAATCATATACCAGAAGCAGATAATGATGATTATAAAGCTTTCTATACAGCAGTATATCATCATCATGTCAGAGAAGATAAAAACGGTGATGATATAATATTAAATTTCTGTAAGAAATACTATAACCCATATATAAGGGATTTTTTAAATGATGAAAGTATCAAAGCTAAGGTTTCGGGTATAAATAAATATCTTCTGTTCAGAAATACAGGCAGCATATCGGGAAACAAATACATCATGAGCTGTTATGATAAGAATGAATATTTGCATGAATGGCAGGAATTCGTGCTAATCAAAGGTCTGCTGAATAAATTTGATTATACAGTGAGTGCTGGTTATACAGAAGCAGAGGATTGTTCTGATTTCACAACAAAATATCTTAAAACATCTATAGAAAACATTTTTCAACAGCATGGATTAAGACCAGTTCAGGAGTATATGAGAGATAAATGTGATAAGAATCTTGTTGTGGTTGCACCAACTGGAATGGGAAAAACAGAGGCATCATTATTATGGCTTAATGGTGAAAAGGGATTTTATACATTGCCATATGTAGTATCATCGAATGCAATATATGAAAGAATAAGAGACAGGTATGAATATAAGGACGTGGCAATACTTCATTCAGACAGTATGCATTATTATTTTGAAGACCAGGTAAACGAAACAGATTCTGATGGATATGAAAAATATCAGAAAGCAAAATTATTATCTCAGCCGCTTACTATATGTACAGTAGATCAGTTGTTTAAGTTTGTGTATAAGGCGTTGGGAACAGAAATATTTGCAGCTATATTGAAATATTCTAAGATAATTATTGATGAGATACAGGCATATAGTCCATCAGTAATAGCAGCAATAATATATGGATTAAAGATAGTGACTGATATGGGTGGGAAATTTGCCATAATAACAGCAACATTTCCACCGGTATTGGGAAGTCTTATGCATAAATATGGATTGATGGCTGATAATCAGTATGAATACAGGGATTTTTCTGCATTATCGGATCTTAAAAGACATTGGATAGATATAAAAGATGGCGATATAGAAATAGATAGGGTTGTAGAAGATAGCTATGGTAAAAAGGTTCTTGTAATATGCAATACGGTAAAAAAGGCACAGCAGATATATAAAAGCCTGACCGAAAAAACAGATAATGTTCATCTTCTGCATGCACGATTTACCAAAGAACATAAGAGAATGCTGGAAAATGAGATTATAAAGTTCTCAGATAGTGAAAATGAAACGGGAATATGGGTAACAACACAGTTAGTTGAGGCAAGTCTGGATATTGATTTTGATGTGTTGTATACAGAGATGAGTACGGCTGATAGTTTGTTGCAGAGAATGGGAAGATGCAACAGGAAAGGTCGGTATATTCCGGATAAGGCCAATATACATATATACATTAATGCAAATGGAGTAGGAGTCAGCCGGGCTATATATAATCGTGAGATATACACTCGTTCTGTTGAGTGTTTAGAAAAATATATTGGCAGAGTTATGACAGAATCAGACAAATCTGAATATATCAATAAAGTATACTGTACAGATGAGATAAAGGATACGGATTATTACAGGGATATAGAGAAGTTTCTTGCAATGTTTAAAGAACTGACACCAGCAGAATACAGTAAAAGTGAAGCTGATGAAAAATTCAGGGATATTAACAGTATTAAAATTATTCCTGATGACGTATATGAAGATAATCGTGAAGTTATAAGCGAGTGTATTGATATAATGCATAGCTCTGATGCTGATAGAAGAGAGAAGAATGACGCAAGAACAAAGCTGGATTCATATGTGATTTCTATACAGTTATATGCTTATAAGAAATATCCGGATGGGATAGATCGTGATGTAATATATGGTAGTGATATTCATAGATCATGTATTATGTACGATTTCAATGTTGTGGATTTAACAGGAGCAGGGTTATTTTTAGGCGAATATGAAAGAGATATATTTGTCTGAATATTCATACGATAGGAGCATTTTATGGAAGAAAGAATAACAGGAGTGATGATTTATTATTATTTCGTGTGCTCAAGAAAGTTATGGTATTTTTGTCATCAGATTAATATGGAAGATGAGAATGAAAATGTGCAGCTTGGAAAATTGCTGGATGAGAATAGTTACAAGCGGGATGATAAGCATATTGAAATAGATGGCATTATTAATATTGATTTTATTCATGAAAAAAATGAACTTCATGAGATAAAGAAGAGCAAGAGTATAGAAGAGGCTGGAATATGGCAGGTTAAGTATTATCTATATTACCTGAAAAAAAGAAATGTGGATGGACTTCATGGCGTGATAGACTATCCGCTGCTGAAGAAAAATGTTGATGTAGAATTGTCGGATGAGGACTGTAAAAAACTAGACGATATTATAAAAGAAATCATTAGTGTGAAGAATCAGGAGTATCCGCCGAAGCTGGAAGAGAAAAAGATATGCGAAAAATGTGCATATTATGATTTATGTTTTATATAGACAGAAGAAGGTGATGATAATTGAAACAGAGTTTTTATGTGTATAATAATGGGGATTTAAAACGCAAGGATAATACATTACAGTTCACTGCTTATGACGGAGAAAAAAGAGATATTCCAATTGAAAGAATTTCAGATATATATGTAATGTCTGAAATGTCGTTTAATACTACATTTCTTAATTATATATCGCAGTATGGAATACCTATACATTTCTTTAATTATTACAATTATTATTCAGGAAGTTTTTATCCAAAGGATGGAAATCCGGCAGGTCAGTTGTTGGTTAAGCAGGTTGAACATTATGTGTATTATGATAAGAGATTGGATATTGCCATAAAATTTATACAGGCGGCAGCAGATAATATATATAGAAATCTCAGATATTATAATGGTCGAGAAAAAGATGTCTCGGAATATATGAGGGATATAGATTCACTTCGAGGAACTCTTTGTAAAGCAAGGACAATAGAAGAATTGATGGGAATTGAAGGAAATATAAGAAAGAGATATTATGCAGCGTGGAATGTGATTGTTAATCAGGATATACAGTTTGATAAGCGTGTTATGCATCCGCCAGACAATATGATTAATTCATTGATTTCATTTGTTAATTCCTTAGTGTATACGCGTTTATTAAGCGAGATATATCATACACAACTGAATCCAACGATAAGTTATCTGCATGAACCGGGAGTAAGAAGATATTCATTATGTCTGGATATATCGGAAGTATTTAAACCATTGATTGGAGACAGATTGATATTTTCGTTGTTAAACAGAAGACAGATAACAGAAGACAGCTTTACAAAAGAACTTAACTATCTTCATCTTAAGAAAGAAGCTTCTAAACTTATTGTTTCAGAATTTGAGAATCGTATGAAGAAAACAATAATGCATAAAGAATTGGGAAGGCAGGTGTCTTATCAGTATCTGATGAGGTTAGAAGCATATAAGCTTATAAAGCATTTAATAGGTGAGAAAGAATATGAAGGGTTTAGAATATGGTGGTAGTATATGTATATTGTACTTGTATATGATGTTAGTAAAGATGAAAATGGGCAAAAGAGATGGTCACATATTTTCAAAATCTGCAAAAAGTATCTGACGCATATTCAGAATTCTGTCTTTGAAGGAGAAATATCAACAGTTCAATTAGAAAAATTACGACGTGAGTTGAAACCACATGTTAATACTAATCTGGATTCAGTCATTTTATTCAAAAGCAGGAGTGAAAAATGGCTGGATAAAGAATTTTGGGGTAAGGAAGATGATTTGACGAGTTTCATAATTTGATTGTCGACCAGAAATAGTGTAAAATATGCACAGAGTCGACAATGGCGATATTGCTATGCTTCTGGCATATTCAAGGCTTAAATTATTAGTAATCTGTTGGCGAATTTAAAGGGTAGACAGAATAACGCTTCTGAGTTGAGAAACAGAGAGGCTTTAATAATTACGGAATTAATAGATACATAGTGGGTTAGTAGTCTGATTATATGGAAGAATGTAGAATGGTTCAAGCATAATTAATAGATACATAGTGGGTTAGTAGTGCACATGCATAACAGAATTAAAGGGTGAAGTGTTCAAATTAATAGATACATAGTGGGTTAGTAGTACGCATATCTTCCAATAATATTGGAGGACAAATATAAATTAATAGATACATAGTGGGTTAGTAGTAAAAAAGATGCAGCCATTGTTGAACCGCTTACAGCAAATTAATAGATACATAGTGGGTTAGTAGTACACTCCGGAAATTGAAAGTCCTGCTCGGTCTGATGAATTAATAGATACATAGTGGGTTAGTAGTTGATATCAAGGGGCGAAAATATTTTACCTACTGCAATTAATAGATACATAGTGGGTTAGTAGTTATAACCATCACTGTTAGTTGAGAGCCTTGTTACAAAATTAATAGATACATAGTGGGTTAGTAGTTATTAACACGCGCTTTTTCGCTTCCAGGATCCTTTAATTAATAGATACATAGTGGGTTAGTAGTATCTGAATTAAAAGCTGAAGATACAAGTAATTAATAGATACATAGTGGGATGTAAATTATGTAACTGTAGGGGTAATTTGTGCAGCGTCATCAAATTAATAGATACATAGTGGGATGTAAATGTGGTTAATGTGACATTTGATTGTGACTTAACAAAATTAATAGATACATAGTGGGATGTAAATAAAGGAATAATAGTTGTATACGCAGGTGAAGAATTCAATTAATAGATACATAGTGGGATGTAAATTTATTAACATAAAGCAAGTTATCAATGCCGTTATGTGAATTAATAGATACATAGTGGGATGTAAATAGTTTATACAAAGGTATTACAGACGCGACAGACTTCGAATTAATAGATACATAGTGGGATGTAAATTAAAACAAACAATCTAAATCATTATACAACATTGTCCGAATTAATAGATACATAGTGGGATGTAAATACATTTCACAGTAGCGCCAAGACAAAACGCTCCTACGAATTAATAGATACATAGTGGGATGTAAATTTTTTATATGTCATTTCTTCCTTATCCTCATCGTCGAATTAATAGATACATAGTGGGATGTAAATTTAATTTATCGGTTACATATGGGGCTGGGGCGAGTAGAATTAATAGATACATAGTGGGATGTAAATGACAGCCAGAAGCTGTACCTTCTTGGCGTAGGCGGAATTAATAGATACATAGTGGGATGTAAATTAACATAGATACAGATTCTTCAATGAAAGATAACAGGAATTAATAGATACATAGTGGGATGTAAATTTATCAGGCATCCTTGATATTTCAAATGAGGTTTTTGAATTAATAGATACATAGTGGGATGTAAATAGCAATAAAGATATTAAACTATTATTTGTAGAAATTGAATTAATAGATACATAGTGGGATGTAAATGTTTGATAGTATCAACCCTATCAGCAAATTCACAATGAATTAATAGATACATAGTGGGATGTAAATGGACTTGAAAAGTCTGTCAGGAATCGAGCGGATACAGAATTAATAGATACATAGTGGGATGTAAATTATGACTTGGAATGTAGCTTAAATCCTAAGCTAGTAGAATTAATAGATACATAGTGGGATGTAAATACTTTCAGCTCCTCGGCGGCTGTATGTCTCACCGCCAATTATTAGATACATAGTGGGATGTAAATGAACTATCAACCATGTTTATAAACTACACAACCATCAATTATTAGATACATAGTGGGATGTAAATGACGACTTAAGAACCAAGCTGATCTTTGAAGTATTGAATTATTAGATACATAGTGGGATGTAAATGCTGATACGCTTGACTAGGATTAATAAGTCCATGAAAATTATTAGATACATAGTGGGATGTAAATGTCATTACAGCAGCTTCTACTTGTACAGGCTTTCTAAAATATTAGATACATAGTGGAATGTAAATAAAAGCATAGAAAGAGATAAGGTGAAAGTGTATGGAATTATTAGATACATAGTGGGATGTAAATTAACTAAGTATTACAAAGATACATTAAACGGGGCAGTATGGAGATAACCAGCGGTGCATTTTCATATGGTAAGGTTATTAAAAAAACATAAATGAAATGACGAATTCTGGGTTAAGGACAATAGATTATGCAAGTGGAAGGACGAGCCGTATAGAGGTAGCAGCAAGACGAGCCATAATGACTGCAGTTACACAAGTCACGACAAAGGTAACAGACCAGAACATGGAAAAGCTGCATACAGATTATGTAGAAGTAAGTTGGCATGAGACAGCAAGACCTACGCATCAGGTATGGCGGGGACGAGTGTTTAAATGGAATAGAAATAATGATGCGGATAATAAAATTAAGAATATGGAAAAACAGAGTATATCTGTAGCAAGGAGGAAACAGGCACAAAGCTTAAGAAATGATTCTAAATATCAAGATACAATCAGGCAGAGGAAAGAAGAATGGAAGAAACGACATTCAGAATTTGATAAAGCTACTGCTAAGACAGAGATTAATAATATCAAGAGCCAGATTGCGGATATGCAGAAACAGATAAATGCGAGTTTTGAAAAAGAAAAGCTTCTTGAAAAGAAAGTATATATTGATGGAACTGGCACTGATGAAGATATGAGAATATTAAGGCAGTCTGCTACTGAAAGAAAGAAGATGCAGGAGCAGGTAGAAGTTCTTAATGGTGATATGCTTGATAAGCAGGAGGTTTACAAGAATGAAGCATAGAATAGGCTTATTAAAGCCGGTACAATTGAGGAAATAAAGCTATCTAAGAAAATGACACCTGATACAGTTGACGTATTGGAAGATACATTAACTAAGCTTAAGGACAAATATGGCATTATGCCAAAAGGTGTTGTATATAATCCGTCAAAAGTGCCAGATGCCACAGTTACATATAATTGGGTTGACGACAAGATATATATATCTAACAGATTCAATGATATTAATAACTATGCTGATATTGTTAATAAATCCGAAGATTCTCTTATAGAGTATAGAGAAAAGGCAGTTATCAATAAGGCTGAGGCAGAAATTGAGCTGAATACACAGCGTATGACAGTCAGGGAGAACCTCATGGATACATTAACCCATGAATATGGTCATTTCATACATAGGCATGCTAACGCGGACTATGTTCAGAAGTCAAGCGTGTTTGGTGCAAAGGATTTAGGTGGTAAGCTCATTAACGGTGACTGGAAGTACGATATCAACTCATATTATTCTGCAAATGCTAAGATAGAAGCTGCAAAAATAAGTAAATATGCAACAGAGAGTCCATATGAAGCATTCGCGGAAGGTTTTCTTGCTAAGGAAAAAGGACAGGAGATACCAGAGAGCATAGAAAAGGTTATTAAAGAGGCTAAGGTTAAGGCAGGAGTTAAAAATATTGCAAATGGACAAAAGAATGGTATACTAGGCAGCACAAAAGATGAAAGGATTTTAGATGTGCATCCTATTGGCAAGATAAATAAAGAAATATATAAATGTATCACAGATGATATACTAACAGATGAAGTTGTTATAACTAATAATCAGATTCAACATATTATGGACAGACACCCGAATGATTATGAAAGATTTTCTTCTTATTTTGGAGAAATTGTAAAGAATCCTGATTATATAATAGAGGCCAATAAACCTAATACTGCATTATTGTTAAAAGAAATAAAAGAAAATGATGAAATATTTAAAACAGTATTAAGATTGGTGGCATCAAAAGATAATCCTAATTATAAGAACTCAATTATCACATTTATGAAGATTGATGAATAAGAATGGAATCGTTTATTGAGAAATAAAACTATTCTTTACAAAAAAGAATAAAAGCTATATAATAGACATACAGTAAGGGAGAAACTATTTGAGGTGGAAGAATTCGTACGATCCACACGCCGATGGTAATGACAGGGGAAACCCGAGAGATGCAGGAGAAGCGTACGCCTGCCAAATAGTTTCTCCATACTATATATAAGCAGTTAACAGCCACCAGTCACAAGATTGGTGGTATTTTTATACCCAAGTTGCACCGGTGCAACAGGAAGGGGTGTGTATGGCAGCAGAAGAATATCCAGATTTTGTGCAGACAACAGGGTATGGAGTAGATCATCTGGGGCTGTGAGGCATTAACTGTTATCATAATTTCTGGGATTTTATTCATGGTATATCAGTAATGCTTTATACAGATGATCAGTTGAATAGAATGAACAAACACATATGAGAAAATAATTAGGAGTAGATAAAGGCTACAAGAGCAAGAAAGTTTTAAATATATGCACAATGGGCTAAGTGCTTGCACCTTACTAAAAAGTTTGTAAATTATAAATAGAATTGAGGTAAGACAACATTATGATTAAGTGTTTTTGTAGGGAACCATCCGAATGAAAAATATATTAAATTGGGGGAATGTCAATAGATGATGTTTGGCTTAAATTAGTACATTAATTATTTTGGAATTATACTATGTTATGAAAATATTGATTTTATAAATTGATTGTCGACTCATTATAGTGTAAAATATAAGCGGGGTCGACAATGGCTCTATTAATATGTTTAAGTTGAATTTATTCAAAATAGCATTAGAAATTTATGTATGAATTTATTAGGTCGACAAATAACTATTTTGGTTTTGAGATTTAAAGCTGTATAAAAACTTACGGGAATTAATAGTTACATAGTGGGATGTAAATCATTCTAATTGTATAACATTTAAAGAATACCACTTGGAATTAATAGTTACATAGTGGGATGTAAATTTCTTTACTCACTTTCTGTGCAAAAATCCGCACGAGAATTAATAGTTACATAGTGGGATGTAAATTTGCACAGGGATTATTCAAGAGAGCATAACATTGAGAATTAATAGTTACATAGTGGGATGTAAATTAATATTTCTATTGCATTAATTCAATTAGTGTTATAGAATTAATAGTTACATAGTGGGATGTAAATCCTTTTTTAAATAAACTATCCTGCCATGCCTCATTAGAATTAATAGTTACATAGTGGGATGTAAATTAATTATCAAGCGGCGGTTGTATTGCAGGCACACCTGAATTAATAGTTACATAGTGGGATGTAAATGTTCACAAATTGAACTGAGTCCAAAATTTCATTAAGAATTAATAGTTACATAGTGGGATGTAAATACATAAATAGTAGAGTCATTGCCAGTTAAGGATATGAATTAATAGTTACATAGTGGGATGTAAATATAATATACTTACCTGTATATGCTTCTGCACCAATACGAATTAATAGTTACATAGTGGGATGTAAATGAGGTTGTTATATCGTATCTGTTCCTGTCTGCTGCACGAATTAATAGTTACATAGTGGGATGTAAATATTTCTGGAAAGCATTACGCAGAACAAAACAGGTTGGAATTAATAGTTACATAGTGGGATGTAAATAAGAGCCGGAACCGACACAGCCGACCACGGAAGCAGGAATTAATAGTTACATAGTGGGATGTAAATTATTACGTTCTGGCAGTCTACAACTACGGAGCAGCAGAATTAATAGTTACATAGTGGGATGTAAATATTAAAAAAGACACTCTTGTTTTTGGTGTTATATCAGAATTAATAGTTACATAGTGGGATGTAAATCCTCGTGTTAGCTAAATCCCCCCACGATACTTTTGGAATTAATAGTTACATAGTGGGATGTAAATATTGAAACGACCTTAATAACGGCTATAGCGACATTGGAATTAATAGTTACATAGTGGGATGTAAATTCGGTAGAGCAAGGACAGACACTTGACGGACAGACGAATTAATAGTTACATAGTGGGATGTAAATAACGGTATCTGGTGCAGCTGGGAAATGGCAACTTCGAATTAATAGTTACATAGTGGGATGTAAATGTTGAACAATTCACACAATACCGGGTGGAAGACCTGAATTAATAGTTACATAGTGGGATGTAAATAGATTATGACGGACAGTGTATTATTTATGTGATTGAGAATTAATAGTTACATAGTGGGATGTAAATACAGTAGCGGTGTTGTTATGCGGCTTTTGTTGTCTAAGAATTAATAGTTACATAGTGGGATGTAAATATCTATGTTAATATCAATTGCTTCAGTATCAGCTAGAATTAATAGTTACATAGTGGGATGTAAATTTCAAAAAAAACGTATGAAGTAACTGATGTGTCTGGAATTAATAGTTACATAGTGGGATGTAAATTTCGAATATATGGCGAATATTCAATATGAATCTATAGAATTAATAGTTACATAGTGGGATGTAAATACTAATTTCTTAGATGGAGAAAACTCTATCAATACGAATTAATAGTTACATAGTGGGATGTAAATGATAACGGTTATTTAATAGGTCTTAATGGTGAAATTGAATTAATAGTTACATAGTGGGATGTAAATGAGAATGGAGCCGGTGATCGTGTTACTGGCTGCACAGAATTAATAGTTACATAGTGGGATGTAAATGACAATTACAATGAGCAATGATAATTGCAGCGTTGAGAATTAATAGTTACATAGTGGGATGTAAATTAATCATGAATAATGAGTTTCAGGTCATGAGGAAAAGAATTAATAGTTACATAGTGGGATGTAAATTACAATGTCGGCGTGTATGTTCCTGACGGATTGAACGAATTAATAGTTACATAGTGGGATGTAAATAAAGAAGAGGTTGAGTTGTTAAGAGAAGCCGCAGCAGAATTAATAGTTACATAGTGGGATGTAAATACTACACATCATATCTTGATGATGTAACAGAATAAGAATTAATAGTTACATAGTGGGATGTAAATGCGGTTTACAATGCAGTTGTAGCAGCTATGTCAGAAGAATTAATAGTTACATAGTGGGATGTAAATACAATAATTACGAAGGCACTTGATGTGTTAGAAAGGGAATTAATAGTTACATAGTGGGATGTAAATGCGTAAGAACATCGAACAGGTGACAAGAGAGGTTGAGAATTAATAGTTACATAGTGGGATGTAAATACACATACGATGCGGACGGAAACAAGACCGGAACAGAATTAATAGTTACATAGTGGGATGTAAATGAAAAGCGAATACCCAACATTGCCGGGGCAGTTGGAATTAATGGTTACATAGTGGGATGTAAATCTGGTTTAACTTCTAGTAAACCGTCGCCGCCGCGCCGAATTAATAGTTACATAGTGGGATGTAAATTTTATTGTAATGTCTGCTTGTATCGGATTATCAATGAATTAATAGTTACATAGTGGAATATAAAATGACACATGATAAAAGGTTTGATTATTCTTTCTTAAAGATGAACTATCAAACTGAATATGAGGTTATATTAATTTCTCATTTTCAAAGCTAGTTTATAAATCTATCGAGAATAAGAAATATTAATTCGATAATTAATACTATTTATGCAGCAATCAAGTCTTAAATGTATCTTAGAGCTTTTTTTAACAGAGTTAATATTAATATAATGAATCGTAGATATGTAGTAGATTGTAAATTTAGTTTAGAATATGTAATTAATATAAGCAATCCCCTCCACGCAACCAACGCCACCACAATTCCCACTTTTCTGACAACTACAATTGGTGGAATCCACATTTTACAAGGATTATAATACATACATAACAACAGAAAGGACTGACATTATGCTACAGGAGAATCTTATTATGCTGAGGTCGCTTGCGGGTAAGACGCAGGAGGATATCGCAGAGGTTATTGGAATATCGAGGCAGGCGTATGCCAAATGGGAGCGTGGTGAAACAATTCCTGACATTGAAAAATGCGGCAGACTTGCAGAATTTTATGGCGTGACGATGGATTCCTTAATAAAGGACGATGTGCAGCTTGAAGGGCAGAAGATGGCGCCGGCACCCAAAGGCAAACACATGTGGGGTGTTGTCACAGTGAATGACCGCGGTCAGATAGTTATTCCTAAAGAGGCTAGAGAGACTTTTGGACTGGTGAATGGCAGCAGGCTGGTTGTGCTTGGCGATGACAATGAAGGCATAGCCCTTGTTAAAGCGGAGCAGTTTGAAGAAAAACTTAGCATGGCAATGGCAGTTCTTAGCAAAGATATCAAGGAATGAGGTGTTATGTATGATTTGTCCAAAATGTAATAACGAGATGAGAAAAGGTTACCTTTTCAGCAGTAAGGACGGTGCATTCAGCTTTGCCGATGAAGTGCCTGGAGTATTTACAAATGCGAGAACAGCCAAAGGATTTGTTGAAATCACATCGCTTAAGGCGAGCCACAGAACGAAAGTGGAAGCTTGTATATGTGAGAATTGCAGGATAGTTGAATTTGAGTACTAAATACCTGCTGGATTCTGTGCGTATTAATAAGAAAAACCTACGAATTGATGATGCATTGTCAATTTAGTGGGTCAAATCTGAGAAAGATTTCAAGCTTTCAAAAGAAAATGCCTACTATATCGGGAGATTACCTGTTTGTAGTAGGTTTATTTTTTATACTAAATCGACTATTAATATAGATAAGACTTATTGTCAGTGTAAAAAGCCCACTAATACTTCTTTTATATGTAATCTAGTAGGTTTTTCCTGCAGGTTGCTTTTGTAAACATGTTTTATAGACATACTCAATCTTCATTTTGTGACACTTTGGTAGGCCTTATGATATAATGAAACTATAATCAGAAGAAAGGAGTCACACATGAGCGGACAATCATTCACAATATCACCAATTCCAGACGACATATTTGCAAAGATGCAGGGGAAATCATTTAAGGACAACTGCACCGTGCCAAGAGAAGATTTGAGATATCTTAAAGTTTTGCATGTAGGATTTGATGGGGAAACGCACACAGGTGAGCTGGTTGTGAGCAGACTGATTGCTGATGATGTGCTTGATATATTTAAGCAGCTTTACGAGGCTGGCTATGAGATTGAAAAAATCAGACTTATTGATGAATATGATGCTGATGACGAGAAGTCGATGAGTGATAATAATTCTTCAGCGTTTAATTTCAGATACATTTCCTATTCAACGAAGCTGTCAAAGCATGCGTTAGGGCTGGCGGTTGACATCAACACGCTTTATAATCCTTATGTGAAATATGTTGATGGCAGAAGAAATGTAGAGCCTGCCAATGCTGAAAAGTATACAGACAGAAGCATTGAATTTCCACATAAAATCGACCATGACGATTTGTGCTATAAGGTGTTTGCAGAACATGGATTTGAGTGGGGCGGCGACTGGGAACATGCAAAAGATTACCAGCATTTTGAGATGCCAGATGAGTGGATTCAGAAAAGTTCATGCAGAAAAATGTGATATAATATAAAAGTTCGTGCGGAAAAATGTAATGCAACACAAAAATTCGTACATAAAAGTGTGACAAAATACATTTTTACGTCCATAAAAATGTTGACCATATCCTCTTAAAGGAATCAAATATTATACATAGGATAACCACTTTCACATCAAGGTAAGTGACAATAAATCAGTTTTTAAGTAAAAATGTATTAAGAAAACGGTATATTTCAGAACTAACTATACAAAATGCACAAATGCTTGCGTAAATCTTTGTAATTTTAAGCCATTTCATTTTTATCCATATTGTGGTATTTTTAGCAACAGAGGCGATTTATTTTGCATGATATAGGACACTGCCAGCAAAATAACGCCTCTTTTGCTATTTAATCTATAATGTTTGGGAGGTTAATCATGATTAAGAAGGCAAGAAGGGTTTTTGCAGCTGTTGTTGCGGTATTATTAGTATGTTTTACAGCAGCACCAGTGTTGTCAGCTAATGCGGCAACACAGAATTCATGGAATTTCAAGAATTCTAATTTTAAGAAGTTAGGAACTATTAAAGCAAGTACTACAGTAGACGGACTTGGTCTTATGGCAACAAGCAGTAAGAATATGAAGGTTAAGGCTGAATCTGTAACGGTAGATGGCACAGCATATACATATTGTCTGGCTCTTTCTGGTACAGGCACTACATCATACCGTTCAGTTAAAGTACCGGTGTCAGGTTCTGATACAATAAAGGTAGTGTTAAGAAGCAGTGGAAGTTCTACCCGTAATTTAATTGTGGCTGATTCTAATGGAAAGAAGCTTGGAACTATTGCAGCTAATAAGACAGCTTCTTTAGGAACATATTCATATTCAGGTTCTAAGGGATACATATATCTGTATTCAGAGAACAGTGGAATCAACATTTATAAGGTTCAGGTTGATTCTAAGGGCAGCTCATCATCTGGTTCTTCATCAGGAAGTTCATCAGGTTCGGGCAGTTCTTCATCAGGAAGCAGCTCATCAGGTACATCATCAGGTTCATCTGTATCAGGTGATTATGTGGTTAAGGCAGGTGGAATGTCTTTAGCAGATGCACTTAAGAAGGCTAAGTCAGGACAGACAGTAGTTATTGATGGAACAGTTAAGTCCGGAGCTGTTTCACTTCCAGCAGGTGTTAATCTTACAGGAAAGAATAATGCAACAATAGATTTCTCACAGACAAGCGGAAGTTCAGGAAGAGGAATTACATTATCAGGTAATGGAAGTACACTTTCTAACATTACAGTTAAGAATGCTTCTGATAATGGAATTTTTATTTCAGGTTCTAATAATACATTAAAGTATGTAACATGCTGCTATAATGAAGATGCAGGTTTTCAGGTAAGCAACGGAGGAGCTAATAACAAGTTTTATAATTGCAAGTCTCATCATAATGCAGATGCCAAGGGTGAGAATGCTGATGGTTTTGCAGTGAAACTTCATTCAGGTGAAGGCAATTATTTTGAAAACTGTGTAGCTGAATACAATAGTGATGATGGCTGGGATTGTTATGCAGCTCATGGAGCAGTAACACTTGTAAACTGCCAGGCTAACTACAATGGATACTGTGATGGAATTTATGGTGATGGTAACGGATTTAAGATGGGTGGAGTAGATAACAAAACACCAGGAAAGGCAGCTCACCTTGATCCTCTTAACCATAAGCTTATTGGATGTACAGCTAAGGGAAACTATGCTAATGGTTTCGATAGAAACAACCAGAGTGGTGTTGTAACAATGAAGAATTGTATTTCAGATTCTAATAAGGGTAATAATTATCACTGGCCACTTACAGGAAAACCATCTGCACTTGGTTATAAAGTAACATTTGGCAAGGCTATTATTGAAGATTGTACTAATATTAATGGAAAAGTTAATATTACAGGAGCAACTCTTAAGGGTAACTGTAAGGGATTCTAGGTTAATGGCTGATTGTAATAATATGGTTTACAATACAGTATTATAATTTATAATAAAATAATAAAACGCATGTCCGATTTTTTCAATCTGACATGCGTTTTTTATCGTTAATCCAATTTATTAATATTAATCAATTATATGGTGGTTAAGCCATCTGCGTGAATGAAAGCGAATGGTGAATATTATACCGCGGACAGTCCAGTCGGCAAACATTCCAATCCATACAGCAATAGGACCAAAACCATATACACGGCATAAGAATATAGTGAAGCTTACACGACATAACCACATGCTTGCACATGATGTAATCATTGAAAATTTCACGTCTCCGGCAGCACGCATTCCATAAGCTGGAATGAATGACAATACCCATGATATTGGCTTGGTTATTGTTATGAAAAGAGTCATCTCAAAACACATTCTTGCGCTTTCTGCTTCCATTCCGCCGAGTATGGTAATCGGCCTGCACAATGCAAATACAACAAGACAGCTTATAATAATGGCAGCTTCAGCCATTTTACTGAGCTTCTTTATATAATATATGGCTTCATCTTTTCTTCCGGCTCCAATGCATTGGCCAACTATAGTCATAAGTCCGATACCTACACCCTGTGCGGCAACTCCGTTAAGGTTTTCAAGAATATTGGTCACAGCATTTGCAGCGATGGCAGCAGTTCCAAGCGTTGAAACTGTTGACTGAATTGCCAGCTTTCCAAACTGGAACATGCTGTTTTCAATACCTGAAGGAATACCAATATATAAGACTCTCTTAATTAAATCCCAGTCGGGACGGATTGTGTAATATCTGTTTACGCAGATAGTCTGAGAAGGGTTTCTTAATTTAATAATTACAACAACTGCACAGAAAACTCTTGATGCAAGTGTTGATAGTGCAGCCCCTGCAACACCCATGCCAAGTCCGAATATAAGAATCGCATTACCACCTATATTAAGGAAGTTGGATATTATTGATATTGTCATAGGGCTTTTGCTGTCCTTCTGGGCTCTCATAATGGACGCACCAGCGTCATACAGGCCAATGAATGGAAATGACAACAGGGTAAACAGGAAGTACGCCTGTGAATCAGCCATAACCTCAGCTTCTACAGAACCAAAGATGAACTTAAGCATTGGTACACGAAGAACGAGACATATTGCTGATATGAAAACCGACAGCACTGTCATGACAAGAAATACCTGTCTTGCAGCGCGGTTGGCACCTTTAGGGTTGCTGCTTCCTATGTACTGGGAACACAGGATTGCACCTCCGGCAGCAAGTGCTGACAAGGCCTGTATTACAAGAATATTGATGGAATCAACAAGCGATACTGCTGAAACAGCAGATGCACCGACATTACTTACCATCATAGTATCAACAGTTCCCATAAGTGAAGCCAAGAGATTTTCCAGCATGATAGGAATAAGAAGTTTCCTTATATCTACATTAGAAAAAATGTGGTCAGAATTATTAGTCATTGAAATTACTCCATTATATTTTACAAACTAAAATGCAACTAACATAATTTATTCCTAAGAACAGATAATGTCAAGTATATGTGTCGATAAAACATGTCGCAAAGAACATATTGGCATAAAATACTTGACTTTATAATATAATTATGATATCTTAACAAAGCACTGAGATATCAGTGATTATGCGGGTGTAGTTCAATGGTAGAACACTAGCCTTCCAAGCTAGATACGTGGGTTCGATTCCCATCACCCGCTCTATTTTTTTGTTCAAGTGAATTATTTCAGGGTAATGTGAATCGAACCCACGGGTTCGGTCTCCGCTTCGCTCCGGTCGGTGCCAAGCAGGTGCCACAGGCACCTGGCACCCCATCACCCGCTCTATTTTTTTGTCTAAGTGAACCATTTTAAGGTGATGAGAATCGAACCCTTACTGAATCTTTGCTTTGATTGCTTCATTATATTTGCAGGTCGGGTAAATAAGTGTTATAACAGAAGTGCCAGATATATAAGGGGCAGAAAAGGTGAGTTTATGAAATTAAAGAAAGCAGCGATATGGGGGATTGCAGTGGTTTTGCTTGCAGGAGGTATTGCCGCAGGGGCTGTGGTATTGAATGGCAGACCGGAAACTAAAGATAATCTTATTAATATGGCTAAGATCATAAAACCACGGGGAGATAAAACACATGTAATTGTGAAGGTCTCACAGAATATCGGTACAGAAGATTATACAGAACCTTATGAAGATGATAAGGATTATTCAAATGATACTGTATCAATTGCCTGCTGGGGCGACAGCATGATGGAAGGCTTTGGCTCAGATGATGCTTATATACTTACTAAAGTAGGAAGAGTTGATATAAGTTATTACACTGCACCATATACTTTAGGAAAGCTTACTGGTCTTAATACATTTAATTTTGGTGTATCAGGGGAGACATCAGCGGAGATAGCAAGAAGAGCTGGTGGCCTTAAGATGCATACTGACCGTAATCTTAATCTTAACAAGAATACATATGAAGATGTATGCCTTATGGATGATAAGGGGAATCCTGTTTATATGTATGATTTCAGCGGATATGGTATTGAATATAATGATTATCCTGATACTGTATATATAGATGGCGTATTATGTCAGATTGATAAGAAACGAGATATTGAAGATTACTGGGAAGATATGGAGGATGATGACTATAATATAGAGGATTATATGGTCAGCATCAGAATATGTGATGATACAGGTCTTGAACAGCCTGATTATATGTTTATTCCACAAGGTACTGCTGTTACAACTAAAGCAGCATATGATCATAAGGATGATATTCTTGTGCTTGAGATGGGAAGTAACGGTGGATGGGATGACTATGATGAGCTTATTTCCCAGTATCAGGCAGTGATTGATTATACAGGCTGTGAGAATTATATCATAGTTGGGGACACGGATGATCCAGGTACATCTCTTGCAGACAACAGCCAGTCATATCTGGAGGATGGAGATGACTATGTAGGAGTTGATGACACTACATGGGAAGCAGCGCTAAGAGAAGCATTTGGAGAACATTTCTTTAATACAAGAGTCTACATGATTCAGAACGGGCTGGATGATTGTGGTTTGAAAAAGGAAAAGATAGATGAGTTATATGGAGCGTTTGGGTATATATCTGTGAAACTCCGTTCAGACTGGACACATTTTAATGCGTATGGATATTATTCTAAGGGCGTAGGAATCTATAAAAAAGGTGTTGAACTTGGATATTGGGAATAGTCTGTCCAATTCTTTATAAAGGAAATTTACAATGAGTAAGAATAAATACGAAATAGATATGTGCAATGGCACAATAATGGATAAGTTAATATCGTTCTCAGTGCCATTGATGCTTTCAGGAATATTACAGCTAATGTTTAATGCTGTAGACATAATTGTTGTTGGAAGATTTGCAGGAAGCCAGTCGTTAGCAGCAGTAGGTTCAACGACAGCGCTTATTAATATGTTTGTTAATCTTTTCATAGGAGTTTCGTTGGGAGCAAATGTACTGGCAGCCAGATTCTATGCGTCAGGAAAACATAAAGAGATGTCAGAAACAGTGCATACTGCGATAACATTTGCGGCAATAAGCGGAGTTGTGATGGCGCTGATAGGCCTGCTGATGGCTAAGCCGGCACTTGAGCTTATGGGAACGCCAGATGATGTAATTAACCTTTCAACACTGTATATGAGGATATATTTTCTTGGTATGCCATTTTTTATGCTTTATAACTATGGTGCGGCTGTTCTTAGAGCAGTTGGTGATACCAAGAGACCGCTGATGTTTCTTATAGCAGCGGGAATTATAAATGCATGCCTTAATATGGTACTTGTTATTGTGTTTAACTTAGGGGTTGCAGGAGTGGCAATCGCAACAATATTTTCACAGTTCATATCGTGTGTGCTTGTATTAAGATGTCTGAATAAGACAGATGCAAGTTACCAGTTGAGATTCTCAAAGTTAAGAATAAAGGGATACTATCTTAAACAGATATTTCAGGTTGGAATTCCGGCAGGTATACAGAGTACAGTTATTAATTTTTCAAATGCTTTGTTGCAGTCGTCAGTTAATTCATTCGGTTCAACAGCAATGGCAGGATATACAGCAGCCAACAATATTCTTGGTTTTCTATATGCATCAATTAATTCAGTAACACAGGCCTGCATGAGTTTTACAAGTCAGAATTATGGTGTAAGAAAGTTCAAGAGAATGGACAAGGTGCTTATAGATTGTGCAATACTTTCAGTAGGAGTGTCACTTGTATTTGGCTGCGGTGCATATATATTTGGTGATAAAGTGCTTATGATATACACTAACAGTGAAGATGTTATCAAATGTGGAGTTGAGATATTATCAATTACAACAGTTCCATATTTCTTATGCGGAATAATGGATCTGTTTCCGGGCGCACTTCGTGGAATGGGATATTCGCTAGTGCCGATGATATTATCAGTTATTGGTACAGTAGGAATGAGAATATTCTGGATATTCGTGATATTCCCAAACCACAGAACACTGTATGACCTGTTCATATCATATCCGGCATCATGGACGGCAACGATAATTATGCAGGTTATATGTTTCCTTATAGTACGTCGAAAAGTGCATTCACAGATTAATAAATGATTATAAAACATTTAAGCCATTCCGTAAGGAGTGGCTTATTAACTATAAAGTTCTTCAAGAGTTCTGGCTATCTCGCCAGCATCACAGTCACATCCGTTTTCTTCCCATTTTAAAAATGCATTAAGCAATCCGCCAGAGTAACAGTATAGTCTGTACTCAGAGTAATTCTTAGGATTCGTAAAATGTTCAGACATAAAATTATTAATGCTGTTAATCAGAATAGAATAAAGTCCACATCTCGAAAGAGTAAGAAAATAATCCTTATACCGGTTAAAGAATTCAAGTGCAAAAAGGATGTGTGAATAATCAAGAAAGCTCCCGCTTTCAGGGTTGCTGGCACATTCTTCCAGATATTCAATTATAATAATATTAAGATAGTCGCATAGTGCATCATGGATTGATTGATAATATTTGTAAAAAGTTATGCGTGATACACCGGCACATTTCGCTACACTGGTAATGCGTATCTTATCAAAATCAGTGTCTTTGAGAAGCCTGATTACTGCTTCACCTATGCACATTCGTGTAAATGTATTCTTAGAATCTTTGTTAACTATATTCATAATGTACTCCTGAAATATACAAAAACGCTATTTTTGTATATTGTAACACTATAAGTTATAAAATACAATATGACATAGTATTTAAAACTACATTAAAACGGAGTATATCCGGCAATCAGGAGGATTAATAATGAGATTAGTAGCAGATTCAGCATGTGATATAAAAGAACTTGATGGAATGGTCTTTAAGGCAGTTCCGCTTACAATATCTACAGATAACGAGGAGTTTTGTGATGATGGGCAGCTTGATATTCACAGAATGCTTGATATTCTTGAAAAACATAAGGGACGTTCATATACTGCGTGCCCTGGAATAGATGCATGGCTTGAAGCTTTTGGTGATGATGATGAGATATTTGTTGTAACAATAACTGCAGGAATGTCAGGAACATATAATTCTGCAATGGCAGCGAGGGCAGTATATCTGGAGGAACATCCACAGGCTAAAGTCAGGGTAATAGATTCTAAAAGCACTGGTCCACAGATGCGTATTATACTGGAACAATTGCAGCAAATGATTAAAGAGGGAAAGACATTTGAAGAGATAGACGGAGCAATAGATGCATATATGCAGAAAACAAGATTGTTCTGTTCATTAAAATCATTGCATAATCTTGCACAGAATGGTCGTGTAAGCAAGGTTGTAGCATCGGCTGCGGAGGTTCTTGGCATAAGTGTAATAGGAACAGCAAGCAGTCATGGAACATTGGAAGCAATCGGTAAATGCAGAGGTGATAAAAAACTTCTTGTAAAACTGCAGGCATTACTTGACGATGCAGGATATGAAGGCGGAAAACTGAGAATATGTCATGTTGAGAATGAAGCTCTTGCAGATAAGATAGCAGATATGATAAAGCAGGCATATGGTGCTACGGATGTGTGTGTATATAAAGCAGGAGGATTATGCAGTTATTATGCTGAGCGAGGCGGAATAATACTCAGCTGTGAAACAAAATAAATACTTTGAATATCAAAATAGTGTTGACAAACCTGATTTGTGCTCTTATAATTAGCTCAAATATATTAGTTAAATATATTTAGATAAAATTATTTAAGGAGAACAAAACAATGACATTTGAAAAGGTAAAAGAAATTATTATGGATACTATTAACTGCTCAGAGGATAAGATTACATTAGAAGCGAATTTAAAGGATGATCTTGGAATTGATTCACTTGATTCTATGGAACTTATGATGGCAGTTGAAGATGCTTATGGAATTACTGTTCCAGAAGAAGAACTTCCTAATCTTACATCAGTTAAAGCAATTGTTGAGTATGTTGATAAGAATGCAGCTTAACATAAAGATTTTAAGGAAGACAGTTTGTTATGGATATTAATGATATTTATGGGATTATAGATAAGTTTGATGCAAGTGGATGCAGCGAACTGAATCTGGAGATGAATGGCGTATGCCTTGGACTGAAGAAAACAATGCACGAAGCCATATGTGATGTGCCTGTAAAGAAAGATATTGTTCGCATTAGTACAGAACAGGAACAGAACGTTACAGCTATTCAGGATGTACAGCCACAGTCAGATGAGCATATTAAAGAAATTAAAGCACCATTGGTTGGAACTTTCTATACAGCAGCAGGTCCTGATGAGGAACCTTTTGTAAAACCAGGGCAGAGCGTTCATGCCGGTGATGTTATTGGAATAATTGAAGCAATGAAGCTGATGAACGAAGTTACAGCAGATTGTGACGGTACAGTTAAGGAAGTGGCAGCAGAGAATGGCACTATGGTTGAGTATGGACAGCCGCTTGTAATCCTTAATTAACGGAGGTAGCAGAAGTGTTTAAGAGAATACTGATAGCAAACCGTGGTGAAATAGCGTTAAGGATAATCAGATGCTGCCGTGAGATGGATGTAGAAACCGTAATTGTATACTCAACAGCCGATAAGGATTCACTTGCTGTTATGGCAGCAGACAAGGCAGTTTGCATTGGACCGGCAAAGGCGGCTGAAAGTTATCTTAATCAGGATGCGATAATAGAAACAGCAATACTGACAGGGTGTGAGGCAGTCCACCCTGGTTATGGTTTTCTGTCTGAGAATGCTGCATTTGCAAGAAAATGTGAGGAGAACAATCTTATATTTATAGGACCATCGGCGGACATAATAAGCAGCATGGGAGATAAACAGTCGGCAAGGCAGCTTATGATTGAATGCGGGGTTCCGGTTGTACCTGGCTCTGATGGTCTGGTTGCAACAGCAGAGGAAGCAGCACACATTGCAGAAAGAATTGGTTATCCTGTACTTATTAAAGCGTCAGCTGGAGGCGGTGGAAAAGGAATGCGCAAGGCATTCAGCAGAGAAGATATAGAAAATGCATTTGAAACCGCTAAGAGTGAAGCTAAAGCTGCATTTGGCAATGATGATATGTACATAGAGAAGCTGATAATCAATCCACGGCATATTGAGATACAGATTCTTGCGGATAAATATGGCAATACAATATATCTTGGAGAACGTGACTGTTCAATCCAGCGTAATAATCAGAAGCTTTTAGAGGAAGCTCCGAGTGCAAGATTATGTAAAGATAAGCGGACAGTCATGGGAGAGACTGCGGTAAGAGCTGCCAGAGCAGCAGGATATTATAGTGCAGGAACTGTTGAATTCGTTGTGAATGAACAGGGTGACTACTATTTTATAGAGATGAATACGAGAATACAGGTTGAACATCCGGTAACTGAGCAGGTTACAGGAATTGACCTTATAAGAGAACAGATAAGAATAGCTGCCGGAATGAAGCTTAATATCACTCAGGAAGATGCATGTGTCAATGGACACGCAATTGAGTGCAGAATAAATGCGGCTACACCGGGAGTTATTAAATTCTTACATTTTCCAGATGGTTATGGAGTAAGAGTTGAGAGCCATCTTTTTGAAGGTTATGAAGTGAGTCCGTTTTATGATTCAATGATTGCCAAGATTATAGTGACTGGAAGCAGCAGACTTGAGGCGGTAAGACGATTAAGAAGAGCTCTTGAGGAACTTATAATTGAAGGAGTTAAGACTAACAGAGAGTTCATGCATCTTCTTACATATCATAAGGATTTTATAAGAGGAAATTACAATACAGGTTTCTGGGAGAAGAATCATACCGAAATTGAAAAATGGCTTAAGGAAGGAATTACAGTTAAATGAATATCAATGACATTTTCTTAAAGCGTAAGAAAAGGTGGGGTACTATCAACAGATTAAGGGATAGTGAGGAACAGGCAGACGGAAGCCTTACACCATCAAGAAGAATTGCACTTATAAGTGATGACAAAAGTTTCAGGGAATTGTATGCACAGGTTAAGACAGGCAATCCAAACAGCTTTCCGGGATATGAGAAAAAGGTTGAAGCAAACAGATTAAAGACAGGCCAGCAGGATGCAGTAGTTACTGGAACATGTCGTATTGGCGGAGTCAAAACAGCTGTTGCAGTTATGGATAAAAGATTTCTTATGGGAAGCATGGGAATTGCGGTAGGTGAAAAGATTACAAGACTCACAGAATATGCAATGAAAAGAAAACTGCCGCTTATAATATTTGCTGCAAGTGGTGGAGCGAGAATGCAGGAAGGCCTTTTCTCGCTTATGCAGATGGCAAAGACAACAGCGGCAATTGAAAAGTTCAAGGATGCTGGTGGATTATTTATATCATATCTCACTAATCCTACAACAGGTGGTGTGAGCGCAAGCTTTGCAAGTCTTGGTGACATTATAATTGCTGAACCAGGAGCACTTATATGCTTTGCCGGGCCAAGAGTTATTGAACAGACTATCGGACAGAAGCTGCCGGAGGGCTTCCAGCACTCAGAGTTTCTGTTAGAACATGGCATGATAGATATGATAGTTGACAGAAAAGATATGAAGCAGACTTTATCAAAGATATTGAAAATGCATGTGAATACCGGAGGAGAAGCATGAGCAGTGAAAATGTTTTAACACCATATGAGAAAGTCCTTGCAGCCAGAAAAAGTGACCGTCCGGATATTATGAAATACATAGAAGTGCTTTTCGATGATTTTATAGAAATGCATGGTGACAGATACTATAAAGATGATAAAAGCCTTGTTGCAGGAATTGCTTCATTTAATGGAAAAACGGTAACTGTTATTGGAAACCGCAAAGGAAAGAATATAGAAGAGAATATAAGATATAACTTTGGAATGGCGTCACCTGAAGGGTATAGAAAAGCAGTCCGTGTTATGAAACAGGCTGAAAAATTCAGGAGACCTGTCATAACATTTGTTGACACGCCAGGTGCATATCCGGGTATGGAAGCAGAAAGCAACGGACAGAGTAATGCGATTGCAGGAAGTATAGCAGCAATGCTTAAGCTTACAGTACCTGTTATATCTGTAATCACAGGTGAAGGTGGAAGCGGAGGTGCATTGGCACTGGCGGCAGCCGACAGGGTGTACATGCTTGAAAATGCAGTATATTCAATTCTGTCTCCAGAAGGGTTTGCGTCAATAATATATAAGGATGCTAAGAAAGCACCACAGGCAAGTGAGATTATGAAGCTTACTGCACAGGAACTTTTTACTGCCGGACTTGTTGATGGTGTAATTGCAGAAGGAGACAGGTGTTTTTCAGATATAGCAAGAATGTTAGAAAAAGAACTCGGAATTCTTGGCAGGATGAAATCAAAAGAGATTGTTAATTCAAGATATGACAAATTCAGGAATATAGACAGGGGAGAGATAAAGTGAAAGGCATTCAGATAGTGTCCACAGGGAAAGCACTCCCAGAAGAGATAATTACGAATGATGACTTAAGCCGCATTGTTGATACAAATGATGAATGGATAACAACAAGAACAGGCATTAAGAAAAGATACAGATGTATACAGGAAAATACTACATCACTTGCAGTCAGAGCAGCATATGAAGCTGTAGAGGCATCGGGTGTGGATATTGCAGAAATAGGTGCAGTTATAGTTGCAACTTCAACTGCAGATAATGCATTTCCATCTACTGCAGCAATTGTACAGAAGGAACTCGGATTGGCAGAGAATGTACTTGCATTTGATCTAAGCAGCGCATGTACAGGTTTTCTGCATGCATTAAATGTTGGACAGGCACTGTTTAACAGCACTGATTATAAATACATACTGCTTATTGGCAGCGAACAGATGTCTAAGATATTAGACTATACAGACCGCTCAACATGTGTGCTTTTTGGAGATGGTGCAGGTGCAGTTCTTATAAAAGCGGCTGACAATATATATAAACAGGTTAATTACACAAGAGGCGATACAGATGTACTTGTATGCAAAGGTATAGGTGTACAGGATGCATATGTAAAGATGAATGGAAATGCGGTGTTTCGTTTTGCAGTTGATGTTCTTAAACAGGGAATTGATGAAATATTGAAAAAATCGGACATGACACTTGATGACATAGATTATATTGTGTGCCATCAGGCTAATGAAAGAATTATCAATCATGTAAAGAAAAAATATCCGGGACATGAAGATAAGTTCTATATAAATATAGCGGAATACGGTAATACATCAGCGGCAAGTATCCCAATAGTACTAGATGAGTTAGCACAAAACGGATGCTTTGACAAGGGCAGAAAGCTGATTCTTGCGGGCTTTGGGGCGGGGCTTAGCTGGAGCAGTGCTTTGATAGAGACATAATAAGGAGCAGCATAATGAGATTAGATAAGATGTTAGGAATAAAATATCCGTTTATACAGGGCGGAATGGCTAATATTGCAACAGGAGAATTTGCAGCTGCAGTTAGTAATGCAGGCGGACTGGGGCTTATTGGAGCTGGTGGAATGAACACGGATATGCTTCGTGAAAACATAAGAAAATGCAGAACACTTACGGATAAACCATTTGGTGTGAATCTTATGCTTATGAATCCGGAAGCTGATGCAATGGCAGAACTGCTTGTGGAAGAAAATGTAAAGATTGTAACAACAGGAGCAGGAAGTCCGGCTAAATATATGGAAAAATGGAAGTCTGACGGAATGATGGTTATACCAGTTGTTTCGAGTGCAGCACTTGCAATAAGAATGGAGCGTTTCGGAGCTGATGCAGTAGTTGCAGAGGGAACAGAAAGTGGTGGTCATGTCGGCGAGATGACAACTATGACACTTGTCCCAAAGGTAGTTGACAGTGTGATTATTCCGGTTATTGCGGCCGGAGGAATTGCAGATGGCAGACAGCTTGCAGCAGCATTTGCACTTGGTGCTGCAGGTGTACAGATGGGAACTTGTCTTCTGGCAAGTACAGAGTGTCCTATACATGATAATTATAAGCAGGCAATACTTAAAGCAAAGGATAATGACACGATAGTTACAGGAAGAATTGCTGGTACTCCTGTGCGTGTTCTTAAAAATGAGATGTCACGCGAGTATGTAAAGCAGGAGAAGGCAGGTGCTGATAAGATGGAACTTGAGAAATATACATTAGGTTCTCTTCGTAAGGCAGTGTTTGACGGTGATACAATGAATGGCTCACTGATGGCAGGTCAGGTTGCAGGTCAGATTGATAAGATACAGCCAATTGAGAAAATATTTGAACAAATATATGAAGAATATGAGGCTGTGCGAAAGGAATTGTATGCAGATTAAGGACAAGATACTTGATGTTCCGGTAATTCAGGGCGGTATGGGTGTCGGAGTTTCGCTTTCATCCCTTGCAGGTGCAGTCGCAGCAAGCGGGGCATGTGGAGTCATCAGTTCTGTTAATGCAGGTTATGATGAACATGATTTTGAGAGCAGCCCATATAAGGCTAATCTAAGGGCACTTGATTACCATATTAATAGGGCTAAGCAGATTGCAGCAGAAAGTACAAAGAAGGGACTTGTAGCTGTAAATATTATGACTGCAGTTTCTCATTATGAGGAAAGCTGTAAGACCGCAGTTTCAGCAGGAGCAGATATTATTATCTCAGGTGCAGGACTTCCACTTAATCTGCCACAGTTTACTAAGGGAACAGATACACTGGCAGCACCCATTGTTTCAAGTGGCAGGGCTGCCAGGATAATTATGAAAACTTATAAGAAGCATTATGATGTGTATCCGGATATGTTCATTATTGAAGGAAGCATGGCAGGAGGACATTTAGGCTTTGGTGCAGATGATATTACACAGGGAAAAACACAGAGTAACGATGAAATATTGTCAGATGTACTTGCTGTAATAGAAGAGTACAGTGCGGATATCCCGGTTTTTGTCGCTGGAGGTGTGTTTGATGGCAAAGATATGGCACATTATGTAAATGAAGGTGCTGCAGGTGTACAGATTGCGACAAGATTCATTGCTACCAATGAATGTGATGCTTCAGATACATTTAAACAGGCTATTGTTAATGCAAAGAGAGAAGACATCCGTATTATTAAAAGTCCTGTTGGAATGCCGGCACGTGCAATTAACAGCCCACTGCTTGAAAGGCTTGATGCAGGAGAAACCTTCACGGCAAGAAAATGTAATGGTTGTCTTACAGCATGTAAGAAGGATGACAGTATACCATATTGCATAAGCAGGGCACTTATAGCAGCAGTTAAGGGTGACTGGGATAATGGACTGTTTTTTGCAGGAAGTAATGCAGACAGAGTTGACCGGATAATGAGCGTACAGGAACTTATTAATGAGATTATGACAGATTATAGATTGAATAAATCGGACATATAAGCTTTGGTTGAGCAAATCTGACATTGATTTGGAAAGGATAGGGAATGACTGAGAGAAGAAAAGCACTTATTACAGGTGCAAGCAGGGGAATAGGAAGGGCTATATGCGTTAAGCTTGCAAGTGAAGGAACGGATATTGTATTCAGCTACCGTTCAGGTGATGAGGCTGCCAGTGAAACAGTTAATTTATGCAGAGAGTATGGAATTGAAATCCATGCAATTAAGGCAGATGTGAGTGATTCAGAGGAATGTGAGCGTTTAATTAGGGAAGCTGTGGATTTACTTGGCGGAAGAATTGATATTCTTGTCAATAATGCAGGAATTACTAAGGACAATCTTATTGGACGTATGAAGGATGAGGATTTCGATGCAGTTATAGATGTGAATCTAAAGGGTACATTTTACATGATGCGTGGAGTTTCAAGGCTTATGTTAAGACAGAGAGCAGGAAGAATTATTAATATGAGTTCTGTAGTTGGTGTTATGGGCAATGCAGGGCAGGTTAATTATTCTGCAAGTAAAGCAGGTGTTATTGGTATGACGAAGTCGCTTGCAAGAGAGCTTGCGTCAAGACATATAACTGTAAATGCGGTTGCACCGGGAATGATTGAAACTGATATGACCGGAGCAATGTCAGATGCTGTTAAAGAAAAAGTGGTGGAGAATATACCTTTTAAAGAGATGGGAAAGCCGGAAGATATTGCAGAAACAGTAGCATTTCTTGCGGGTGACGGAGCACGATACATAACCGGACAGGTACTTTGTGTAGACGGAGGAATGGCAATATGAGAAGAGTTGTAATAACAGGTATGGGAGCAGTTACTCCTGTCGGAAACAATGTTAATGATATGTGGGAAGCTGTAAAGGCTGGTAAATGTGGTATTGGTAAGATAACACATTTTAATACAGAAAACAGTGCAGTCAAGCTTGCTGGTGAAGTAAAAGGCTTTGATGCAGAGAGTATTGTTGATAAAGCAGAATTAAGGAAAATGGACGATTTCACGATATATGCACTTGCTGCTGCAGATGAAGCAGTGAAGGATTCAGCTATAGATTTTGGCAAAGAAGACACATTAAGATGTGGTGTTATATTATCAAGTGGAATTGGTGGACTTACAACTATACAGAGAGAATGCTTAAGAGGCGAAAGTAAAGGATATGACAGAGTTTCGCCACATTTTGTGCCAATGTCGATAACTAATATGGCGGCAGGACATGTTGCAATCAGATTTGGACTACATGGAATGTGTACATGTGTTGTTACTGCATGTGCCAGTGGAACCAATGCTGTTGGAGATGCATTAAGACAGATCAGGGATGGATATCAGGATGTGATTGTGTGCGGAGGTGCAGAAAGCTGTATAACTGATTTTGGAATTGGTGGTTTTACATCAATGCATGCATTAAGCAAAGCAGAAGATGTAAACAGGGCTTCTATTCCGTTTGATAAAGAAAGAAGCGGATTTGTTATGGGAGAAGGAGCAGGTGTGCTGATTCTTGAAGAGTATGAACATGCACTGAAAAGAGGCGCTAAGATATATTGTGAAATTGCAGGATATGGTTCAACATGTGATGCAAACCACGTTACAGCCCCTCTCGAAGACGGAAGCATGGCAGCACAGGCAATGACTGAGGCTGTTAAGGATGCAGGAATAAAACCAGAGAATATTGATTATATTAATGCACATGGAACAAGTACAAAGCTTAATGATAAGGGCGAGACTAACGCGATAAAGAAGGCATTTGGAGAACATGCGTACAAGCTTGCGGTAAGCTCAACAAAGTCGATGACAGGACATATGTTAGGTGCAAGTGGTGCTGTTGAGGCAATTATATCGGCACTTGCTGTAAAGAATGATATAATTCCACCAACCATTAATTATCAGGTGCCGGATGATGACTGTGATCTTGATATCGTTCCAAATAAGGCAAGAGAGTCAAGAGTTGATTATGCTATGTCTAATTCACTTGGCTTTGGTGGACATAATGCATCCATCGTGCTTAGAAAGGTGGTGTAATGATGCAGCTTAATTCAGATGAAATACAGCAGATTCTGCCGCACAGATATCCATTTTTATTAGTAGACAGGATAACAGAGTGTGAGCCGGGAAAGAAGGCTTGTGGTATTAAATGTGTATCTGCCAATGAAATGCATTTTGTAGGACATTTTCCACAGAAGAAGGTTATGCCGGGAGTACTTATTATCGAGGCGCTGGCGCAGACGGGAGCAGTCGCTTTATTGTCGGAAGAAAAGAACAAGGGACATATAGCACTTTTTGCAGGAATTAAAAATGCTAAGTTTAAGGCTCAGGTCACACCTGGGGATGTGCTTTCCTTGTCATGCGAGATTATAGCAAGAAAAGGTCCTGTGGGAGTAGGAAAGGCAGAAGCTTATGTTGACGGAAAACTTGCAGTGTCAGCGGAACTTACATTTGCAATAGAATAGAGCTATTGTTATAATAATAAACAATTAAAAAAGCTTTGGAGGTAAAGTAAGGTGCTGCAGGATTCATTTAGTAAGGTATATACGAAGTTTAAGATGCATTTTTATCAGAAAATGTTTGAAAAGCTACAGGAGAGGGAGACATCTCTTACAACTGTAGAAACTTTCTGCATGGAGATAATATATGCACTTGATAAACCTACTGTGGCACAGTTTGCTGATATGGCAAATATATCATCTCCTAACGCGGCGTATAAGATTAATAACCTTGTTAAGAAGGGATACTTAAAGAAAGTACAGTCTGAGGAAGACAAGAGAGAGTATCATCTCGAGGTAACACAGAAGTATATAGATTATTATAATATCAGCAATACATATCTTAAGACTGTAATGGGCAGGATTGAGGACAGATTTTCTAAAGAAGAGTTAGAGACAATGGAACGTATGCTTAATGTAATAAGTGCAGAGCTTATGCCAGAGATAAAGTATTAGATTTTTACTTGACTTTGCTATTAACATGTTATATATTTCAGAAGATGAAATATATAACATGTTTTTGCGTGTATGAAAAGGAGGATAAGAGAGCTGTGGATTTAGCGCTTATTACTGCGAAGCAGGTATTTGAATTATTCATACTTATATTGTGTGGAGTTGTTATCGGAAAGATTAAGATGGTTAATGAAGAGGGCAAGGGTATGCTTTCTAATCTTCTTATATATTTTGTTGTTCCATTTATGATTATTAATTCTTACATGTCAGGATATAATGACGAGATTCTTAAGAATATGGGCAGAATGCTTTTTTACAGCATACTTACTATATGTATAGGAATGGCTTTATCGATTGGCATAACATTTTTGATGAAAAATGAAGTGCGCGGTATTATAAGATTTGCAACTACATTTTCTAATGCGGCTTATATGGGATTTCCACTTATTCAGGCGATGTACGGTTCAGAAGGTGTACTGTATGCGAGCGTATATGTTACAGTGTTTAATATTCTTTTATGGACTGTCGGAATTGTGTATGTTTCAGAGAGTATGAGTTTCAAGGAATTGTTAAAAAAGATTGTTACATGCCCACCAATTATATCGGTTGCTATCGGTCTTGTTATATTCCTCGCAAGAATTCCGGTTGCGGATGTTTTAAAGGATACATTTAACGTTGTCGGGGGCATGAATACTCCATTGTCTATGATAATAACAGGAATTACTATTTCACAGTTTCCATTATTGAGTATCTTAAAGGATAAAAGAGTGTATTTTACAGTAATTCTCAGAATGTTTATAATACCGGTAATCTGTACTCTGGTTATGTATCTGATACATGCCCATGGAATGGTTGCTGTTATTACTATTATACTTGAGGCATGCCCGTGTGCGGCTATTACAACACTTTTTGCAATTAAGTTCGGACATGACCAGAAGCTGGCTGTCGGTGCAGTTACTTTGTCAACATTGATTAGCATAATTACGCTTCCTTGTCTTGCATTGCTTGCAGGAGAGATTATAATGTAATAAAAAGCATTATCAGGGGGAATAATGAGCGGAGGCAATGCATATAAAAGAAGATTAAATAGAATAGAAGTGATAACATCAGTTACAGCAGTTGTTGTGCTGTATGTAATACTTGAAAGTTTCGGGGTTACATGCCCTATAAAATACATAACGGGAATATCGTGTGCAGGCTGCGGAATGTCGAGAGCATGGATAGCTTTACTGCATTTTAATATACATGAAGCGTTCATGTATCATCCACTGTTTTTCCTGCCGCCAGTTGTTGTGATAGTTATGCTTCTTAAATCTAAAATAAATATTAAATTTTATAAAATTTTCATGTTTACAATGGCAGGTGCATTTGTTATAGTTTACTTGTATAGAATGTTTATTGGAACTGGAGATATTGTGGTTTTTGAACCTCAGAACAATATCCTATTCCGTATCATTCGGAAACTAAATTTATGAAGGGGAGGAAATTAATATGTTTTGTACAAAATGTGGAAAACAGATTCCAGATTCAACAAAGTTCTGCCCATATTGTGGAGCAAATTGTTCGCCAGAGCAGGATATTGCAAGTCAGGCAAGTCAGGTATTCAACAAGGCTGAGCAGGAACTAGGAAGTGCTTTTAATGAGGTAAAGCAGAGCTTTACAGGCAGCAATAACCAGAATAATAATCAGGGTTACAATGCTAATCAGAATTACAGCAATGGTTATAATAATGGCACAATCCCACCATACTCAGGTACAAGATTAAAGGATGACAGAGGTCTTGCCTCATACATAATTCTTTCAATTATCACATGTGGAATATACAGCTATTATTTCATTTACAAGATGGCACATGATGTTAATATTGCATGTGAGGGAGATGGAGAGAATACATCAGGACTTGTTGCATTTATTCTGTTATCACTCATAACATGTGGTATATATGCATGGTTCTGGTACTATAATCTTGGTAACAGACTTGCAGCTAACGGACCTCGTTATGGACTTTCAATCCAGGAGAATGGTACAACTGTTCTTTTATGGCAGATTTTTGGTGCTTTTATCTGTGGAATTGGACCATTTGTTGCTATGCATATTCTTATCAAGAATTCTAATAAGATATGTAATGCTTACAACAGAGCACATGGTTTAATGTAATCTGTTAATAATTAAAAAGATAATCCTGCTTTCAGGTGGTTTGGGCTGCCTGAGAGCAGGATTTTTTAAAATATGCCATTAGAAATCCTTTATTTGTCTTGCAAGACTAAAAGGTATAATTTCTTTATCATTAGTCTTTTTATAAGCAATTTCTTCATGCATATATTCAACAATTTCCTGGGATTTGAAAGAATTGAATTTGTTTATTACAGCATCTAAAACATTCCGTTCTTCAGTTGACAGAATATTTTCATCTATATTTTCATTGACAAGAAAATGGTATTTGGTTATTTCAAAGCCGTCTTCTTCCTGCATGTTGACATTTTGCAGACCAACAATTTTATAGTGTCCTATTGGTAAAGCTCCCATTGAGTCATGACAATAAACTAAACCAGTTATAGTTCTTTGATAATTCTTGAAAGAAAGAGAGTCAGCATACCAAAGCATTTTCATTAATTTTACTTTAAATAAATTATTGACTCTTTTTGCATAATAGGATATGACAGCTTCAAGTTTATCTATATTTAAAAGTGTATTACCATTAGCATCACATTGTTTTTGAAATCTGACATATTCACTTTCAAGGGATTGACGGGAAAGAAATTCCATTCCAGAAGAACTGAGATTTTCCATGATTTTTTGCTTTATTGATATTAGTTTGGGAGCACTAAATTTATCAGCATTTTTCTGCAATAATTCAAGAACAGCTTTCGGATTTTCTTTAATGATTCTAAGCATAGTATCATATGCTTCATCTTGAATGGCTTTGCTTTCGTATCTTGAAATTGTTGCTTCTCCCCAACCAAGTAATCTTGCTAAATCAACCTGGGATAAATCATACATATTTCTTATTGCAACAATCTGGTCAGAGGTAAGTAATCCTTTGGCTTTTCTATATGTGTTACGTGCGTTCAAGAGGTTAATATTCTCTATTCTTCCAGTTGAAAATTCATTCTCTTCTTCGTCACTATCAGGACAGAAATAGTATATTTCTTCATAGGTAACTTTTTCATCTTTAATAATTGTCGTAGCAATACGTTTTCTTTCTTCAACCTCATGAATTTTACCACATAGAGGACACTCTATTTGAATTGTTCTTATAAGATTGTAATTATTCATTGCTATTGCTCCTTTCATATTACGCCATTATTTATATGGAAAATTCATATTATGTCTTGCATAATGAAATGATAGACATAGTATCTTTTTTGATGTATTTCCTTTGATTTTAAGTTTAATATAAACAAGCTTATTATCTATAGATTTGCCAAAAACAAATAATAATGGTGGATTACTGTCATCTTTATCAATAAGTGTTTCTGAATATTCAGCTAAAGTAAGTTCCTTTAATCTTTCAACAATATCGGATGTATCATAATCGAGATCTAGCATAAGATATCCGGTTGAAAATTGTATGTCATCTTTGGTGGATTTAATGATTATTAAATCATTATCTTCATTAAAATTCTGGGAATTCAAGATTGTCATTAGTTCGTTTAAAAAATTTTTTACATCTTTCTTTGTTGATTGAATTGGAATTTTAATGATTATCACCTCCATATAAATTACTTGACTCACTATCAATTAATAGTATAACTATCAATTGATAGTGAGTCAAGCGAAAAATGATATGGAAGTTATAAAAAGTTATAAAGAGTTATATAAGAAATGAAAAGTTATAAAAGGTTATATAAACTTATAAAGAGTTATAAAATTTTCCTGAATTCCCTCGGAGAAACACCATATTTTTCTTTGAATTTTCTATTAAAGTAAGATATATTATCAAAACCACAATCCGAAGCCACTATAATAACCGGCTGGGTTGTGGTTTTTAATATTCTTGCAGCAATAATAAGCCGGTAGTCGTTTAAGTAAGTGATAAAAGATGTTCCGGTGCAGTTCTTAAAAAACTTCATAAAATGCGACTGGCTGAAATGACACCACTGTGCAATCTCTTCAATCGATATTGTATGAGCGAAGTTCTTTTCAATATAATTAAGTACCAGTTTCAGCTTATCCATCTTATCATCAGACAAGTGTGCAGACATATCTGTATGGGTGTAAAAATGTGCATTAAGTTCAAAGAAGAAATTAAAAAGACATGCACGGATTTTCAGCCTGTACCCGTCAGGGAAATATTTGCATATATTGTCAGCTTCATCAATATAATGAATTAAATCAGAATAGTGTGGCACAGTTTTACTGATAACAGGAGGGCAATACCCCTTAAAGCCGGAAATTCCGTTAAAAAAGCTCACGGTATCATAATCACACTGCCTGCTAACAAGCATATCAAGATTAAAAAGAATATTTTCGTATTCGCATGAATCACTCTCGTTCTGGATAATAGAATGGATATGTCCGGGCATGACAACAACAATATCCCCTGCATTTACAACAGAATAATCAAGGTCAACGCTTACGATCATGCATCCCTTCTTGATGTATATAAGCTCCATTTCATTATGCCAGTGCAGCGGAACTTCTGTAAAATCAAGCGGGATGGAACATGGGTAAGTATTATATAAAAAATCTGAATCGAAATGAGACTTGGTTTCTTTCAGTGGTCCGTAATCTGTTATATTCATAAGGTTCTCCTTAAATATGATAGAATAGTACAAGTTTATCCCATTATAAAGCAAGAGAATTTTTCCAGCAACCCTATAATAAAATATAAATACAAGAATGGAGGGCAACGATATGCTTAACACTATATGTTTGGAAGAATATGGAAAAGACTTGCACTTATGCAGCAACGAGGAGTGCTTTCATGCACTTATGAAGCTGGTTGCACAAAAGGGACGTGATAGAATAGTGAAAGACAATGGCAGAAAGGTATACTACATTTCTGCAGAGTTCCTTATAGGAAAGCTTTTATCCAATAATCTTATTAATTTAGGTATCTATGATGAAGTTAAGGAAGAACTTACACAGGCAGGAAAGAATCTTTCAGATATTGAAGAACTGGAAGTAGAGCCGTCACTTGGTAATGGCGGACTTGGAAGACTTGCAGCATGCTTCCTTGATTCGATTGCTAACCTTGGTCTTAATGGTGACGGAATCGGACTTAATTATCATCTTGGACTTTTTAAGCAGGTGTTTGAGAATGGAAAGCAGAAGGAAGTGCCTAATCCATGGATTGGCAAGGACAGCTGGCTTGTTCCGACAGATGTGACATACACTATCAATTTCGGTGAAATCAGTGTAGTTTCAAGAATGTATGATATCAATGTGTACGGAGAAAAGAGAACGAATAAGCTTCATCTGTTTGATGTGGAGACAGTTGATGAGAGCATCGTAAAAGGTGACAGCATAGACTTTGATAAGTCAGATATTGCAAAGAACCTTACACTGTTTCTTTATCCTGATGACAGTGACGAGCAGGGAAGGCTTCTTAGAATCTATCAGCAGTATTTCATGGTAAGCAATGGAGCAAGGCTTATATTAGATGAGTGCAGGGAAAAATGTATTAACACCGGAAAAACATTTAAGAATCTGTCAGACCTTGCGGTTATCCAGATTAACGATACACATCCGACAATGGTAATCCCGGAGCTTATAAGACTTCTTACAGAAAATGGAGATATAGACGGAAGTCCGATAACAATGGACGAAGCAATTGATATTGTATCAAAAAGCTGTGCGTATACTAACCACACAATTCTTGCTGAAGCCCTTGAAAAATGGCCTGTGGACTATCTTAACAGGGTTGTGCCACAGCTTATGCCGATTATAAAAGAGCTTGACAGAAGAGTGCGTGAGAAGTACACAGACAAATCAGTGTATATAATTGATGATAATAATCTCGTTCACATGGCACACATTGATATTCATTATGGTATGAGCGTCAACGGAGTAGCAAAGCTTCATACAGAGATATTAGAGAATACAGAGCTTAATAATTTCTACAGGATATATCCGGAGAAGTTCAATAACAAAACTAACGGAATTACATTCAGAAGATGGCTTATCCACTGTAATAACGGACTTGCAAAATACATTGAGACACTCATTGGAAGTGAATACAGGCATGACGCAGAGAAGTTAAAAGACCTGTTAAAGTTTGCCGGTGATAAAAATGTTTACGATAATCTTCTTGAGATTAAGACAGACAACAAGAGAAATCTTGCAGAATACCTTAAGCAGACACAGGGAATAGAGATTAATCCACAGTCAATATACGATATACAGATAAAGCGTCTGCATGAATATAAAAGACAGCAGATGAACGCACTGTATATAATATATAAATATTTTGACATCAAGGCAGGCAACATTCCAAAGACTCCTGTTACAGTGATATTTGGCGCAAAGGCTGCACCTGCATACACAATTGCGAAGGATATAATTCATCTGATACTTACATTGAGTAAGGTTATTGAGGCCGATAAAGATGTAAGTCCTTACCTTAAGGTTGTGCTTGTCCAGAACTACAATGTAACACTGGCAGAGAAGCTGATTCCTGCATGTGATATATCAGAGCAGATATCACTTGCATCTAAAGAAGCATCAGGAACAGGCAACATGAAATTCATGCTCAATGGTGCTGTGACATTAGGAACAATGGATGGTGCTAATGTTGAGATTGCAGAGCTTGTAGGTAAAGATAATATATATACATTTGGCGCAACAAGTGACGAAGTTATTGCACATTATGAAAAATGTGACTATAACGCAAAGAAGCTTTATGAGACAGATGCTCTTATAAAAAAATGTGTAGATTTTATAATATCGGATGTTATGCTTCAGGCAGGTGATTCACATAGTCTTAACAGACTGTATAATGAGATTGTAGGAAAAGACTGGTTTATGGCATTGCTTGACTTACGAAGCTATATAGGAACCAAGGAAAAGGCTCTCACAGATTATGACGACAGATATGTGTGGGCAGAAAAAATGCTTGTTAATATTGCAAATGCCGGATTTTTCTCATCAGACAGAACAATTCAACAGTACAATGAAGATATATGGCATCTTTAATATAATTAAATAAGTTGATAATAACTGCCCCGGAAGCTATAATCATTATAAGAGCGAATGTTCGTGAATGAGGAAAGTTTCGGGGTAGATTTATGTATAATATACTTATAGTGGATGATGAAAAGATTGAAAGAAGCGGAATAAGAATGCTTCTTAAGAGAATGGGAATTGAACTTGGAGTATTTGAGGCGTGCAACGGAAAGCAGGCACTGGAATATCTGACATCTGACAAGAATACAGGAATGGGACATATAGATATACTGCTTACAGATGTTAAGATGCCGTTTATGGACGGAATAGAGCTTATTAAGAATGTGATGCACAACGACATCAGTTTAAAGACAATTATATTCTCAGGCTATAACGAGTTTGAATATGCCAAGCTGGCAGTTAAATTAGGTGTTAAAGATTATATATTAAAGCCGGTTGATCCGTCAGAATTCAGTTCAACAATTACAGGAGTTATAACAGAGCTTGATGAGGAACACAAGAAGGATGAGGACTATAACAGGCAGGCTAACTTTATAAAACAGTACTACATGTATACGCTGCTCAACTCCGGTGATGCATCAGGAATACTTGATAATGGGGATTTTCTGGCAGGATACAACAGACTTGCACTTATAGAATTTAATACTGATTTCTTTGGAAAATATGATACAGGTGAAGATATATTTAAAGAGGTAACCGGGGAACTGGATTATCAGTATCTTAATCTTAACCCATTACAGTCAGTTATCATATTTTCTGATAAATCACTCACAGCAGATGGTAATATTGATAAGAACATTGAAGAAATGTTTACAAATATTCATGACTATATATACAGAAAGACAGGGCAGTTTATGTATATTGCTGTGTCCGGTTTATTCAATGATTATCATGAACTTCCACAGGTAATGGATGAAGTTGATACACTGATGAATAATAAGTTTTATGAGACAGGAAGATACATTTTTTCTGATAATGTCAGTGAAGATACACCTGTGCTTGTACAGATTGATGATGATGCACTTATGAAACAGATGAAGCAGGATATCAAGATGAAGGATATCACATTTTTAAGAATACATTTTGATGCACTGTGTAAGAAATACAGGGGACAGTCGAACTTCTCGCATATATACATTAAATTCGTATTTTCCAATCTGTTAAAAGATTTCTATGACAATATTCCAGGCGCTGATGAGGCGGAATTTGGAAGGGAGATTGACAGACTTTATAAGTCAGAGGATTTCTCATGCATTATGGATATTGTGAATAACTATATTGGTTTGCTGGAGAAGAGTTTCGGAAAAGAGCCGGCCACTTCACATCGGGAGATTGAGACAGTAAAGAACTATATACATAGCCATTATGGTGAAGAGATTGGTGCACAGCAGCTTGCGGATATGGTTTATCTTGCACCAAGCTATTTAAGTTCACTTTTTAAGAAGGAAACAGGGCAGAATCTGAGCAAATATATTAAACAGTACAGAATGGAGAAGGCGAAGGAACTGCTTACCGGTACGAACATGAAGATTGTGAATATAAGCGAGCAGGTGGGTTATCCAAATGTTTCATATTTTGTACAGAGCTTCAGGGAGTACTTTGGTGTAAGTCCTCAGAAATTCAGAGATCAGGGAGAATTGAGTTGAAAAAGATTAAGCAGAGAATTAATGATATAAGGTTGCAGAACAAGCTTGTCATCATATATGTAGTAACCGGACTTATTCCCCTGATTGTACTTTTCGTCTTTGCCTACTGTCAGATGAGAAACATTCTTATGGACAGAGACTTAAAGAGCATCAAAGGGGCATTGGAGCAGTCTGTTGCAACAGTGGATGGGCAGATAGAGGTGTATGATAACCTGTCTAATTATATAACATTTAATGATACGCTGTCTGGAGTGCTCTCGTACGATTACAAAAGCACATATGAGATGTATAACCAGATTGTCACTACATTTGACCCTATGCTTTCATCATTGAAGTATTTTCACAATGATATTAACAGGGTAACAATATATGTGGATAAAGCTATTAAACATGATACTACCATAGCACCAATAGAAGAGATAAAAGACCGGCCTTTTTATAATTCTGCTACAGAAAGCACGAAGATACAGTGGTTTGTTGATGAAGACAGCAGGACACTTGTTTCAGCACGAAAAATGTCAACACTTGACCAGCTTGGGATTCTTGGAATTATGTACATAGATGTTGATTATGACAGCATGATGAGTTCATTTACAGGTGGTCTTGAGCAGAACTGCGGAATGGTGGTGCTTGATGCTGATGGAAGAGTTATATGCAGCAGTGATACATTTGAAAATAATAACACCAGATACAGATTAAACAGTAAGAAGCTGCTTTCATTAATCGACGGGGCAGAATGGGATAATGATACATGTGGAAATACAGAAGGTTACTCGGTAGTAAAGAAGGAAAGCTCTGTTACCGGATGGACAGTATATGTCTATGAACCGAGAAAACTTGTACTCAGGTCAGCTAATTCAATGATTACTATGATTGTAGTTGCATTTGTGGTAGCAGTTGCAGGTGCCGCCGCAGCGAGTATATTTACAACAGGCTTCATTACAAGAAGAATTAATAAATTAAAAAACAGTATGGCAAAGGTTGAAAATGGAGATTTTGATGCGGTAATTAATACACAGGACAAAGATGAAATAGGTGACCTTATCCATAGCTTTAACAGCATGACAACCCAGATTAAGAATCTTATTACCCAGGTATATGAAGGACGTATAAGCCAGAAAGAATCAGAGATGCGGGCATTAAGGGCACAGATTAATCCACATTTCCTCTATAATTCATTGTCACTTATCAACTGGAAAGCGATAGAATATGAGCAGGAAGATATAAGTGAAATAACACTTGCATTGTCTAACTACTACCGTACATCGCTTAATAAGGGAAAGAATATACTAAGCTTTGAGCAGGAATTAAGTAACATGCAGTCGTATCTTAAGATTCAGCAGATAATGCATGACAACTCATTTGATGTGGTGATAAATGTATCAGAGGAAGTTATGCCATGCGAATCTTTAAACCTTATACTCCAGCCATTGGTAGAAAATGCAATAGACCATGGCATAGATCTGCTGACAGACAGGAAAGGCATAATAACCGTAGAGGCCAGGATGCAGACGGATGAAGAAGGTAAAAAGCTTGTATGTGTAACCGTGTCTGATAACGGTGTAGGAATGGACAAAGAAACTGCCCAAAACTTCTTAACAGTCCAGTCAAAAGGGTATGGCGCAAGAAATGTTAACGACAGAATAAGACTTTATTACGGCGAAAGCTATCATCTGGAAGTGCAGAGCATACCTGATGAGGGAACAACAATAACAATAAAATTCCCGGCAAAACCATACAACACAAAAAACTGATATGTTTCTAAAATATCTTATATTTTAATATTAATCCCTCCTTAATATAATTAGATTATCAAAAGAGGACAGTAATCAAAGCTGTCTCGGATAATTATTAAGGAGGGTTTTTTATGAAGTTTAAGAGATTAGCAGCTGCAGTGATGGCAGCAACAATGTGTGGGTCACTTTTTGTAGGTTGTGGCAATGCTAAAAAGGATGACACAGCAGCAGGTGAGGAAAAAATCACAGCTACAATCAAGGTATGGGGCTGTGCAGAAGATCAGGCAGATGAGAACGGCAAATGGCTGCAGACAATGTGTGACCAGTTCAATTCAGAGCATCCTGACTGGGATTTAACATTTGAATATGGTGTATGCTCAGAGCAGGACGCAGGAAAGATAGTTCCACAGGATCCGGAGAATTCAGGAGATGTATACTTCTTTGCTAACGACCAGCTTCAGACACTTGTTGATGCTAATGCTATTGCAAAGCTTGGTGGAGAGACAGCAGATTATGTTAAGAAAACTAACTCAGATGCAATTGTGGATTCAGTATCAGTAGATGGAGCTGTATACGGAGTACCATTCACAACTAACACATGGTTTATGTACTATGACAAGAGCAAATTCACAGACAGTGATGTAAAGAGCCTTGATAAAATGCTTCAGAAGGATAAGGTAGCTTTCAATATTACAGAGGGCTGGTATATGTCATCATTCTTCCTTGCTAATGGATGTACATATTTTGGAAAAGACGGAAAAGATAATTCAGCCGGTGTTGATATCTCAGGAGATAAGGGAACACAGGCAACACAGGCAATGGTTTCACTTGTAAATAATCCTAACTTTGTTAATGATCTTCAGGGCGTTGGTATCGCTGGTTTAAGAGATGGTTCAGTTGGAGCTTACTTCTCAGGATCATGGGATTATAAGAGTGTTAAAGAGATTCTTGGAGACAAATTTGGAGCAGTTTCACTTCCTACAGTAAAGATTGGTGGAAAAGACAAGCAGATGTTAGCATTTGCAGGTTCTAAGGCAATCGCAGTTAATCCTAACTGCAAGTATCAGCAGGTAGCAGTTGCACTTGCAAAGTATCTTGGAAGCAAGGATGCACAGAAGAAGCACTATGAATTAAGAGGTGTTATTCCTTGTAATACAGAGCTTCTTGCAACTGATGAAGTAAAGAAGGATGCACTTGTAACAGCACAGAATGATACATTTAACAAGACATCAGTAATCCAGCCAACAGTAACAGGCATGAATGATTACTGGACACCTGCACAGAACTTTGCTAAGGCAATTGTAAATGGTGAAATAACAGCAGATAATGCAGCAGCTAAGACACAGGATTTCTATAAGCAGATTAATACATCAATTGCAAAATAATTGATAGCGATTAAATGCTGAAAGGAGTGGCGCATAATGGCAGTTAAGTTCACTGAATCATTTAGAAAAGGAAATATATTTACGAAGTTAAGCATTCTGATTCCAGGACTTGGTAATCTTGTAGGAAAGCAGATTATAAAGGGAATTATGTATATAGCTATAGAAGCAGCCTTTGTATGCTTTATGATTATGAAGGGAATTAACTGCCTTGCGATGCTTCCAGGTCTTGGAAGCAGACCGCAGCAGGAGGTCTGGAATGAGAAGCTTGGAATATATGAGTATGTTGCAGGTGATAATTCACTTCTTATACTTCTGTATGGAATAGCAACAATATTCATGATTATAGCTTACATAATAGTTGCAGCGGGTGCTGTGAAAAGCTCATATAAGCTGGAGCTGTTAAAGGAAAAAGGAAAGCATATAAACACATTTGCAGAAGATGTGAAGTCGCTGTTTAATGAGAACCTTCATAAGCTGCTGCTTACACTTCCGGTATCAGGTGTGCTTATATTTACAATACTTCCACTTATTTTCATGATAAGCATGGCATTTACTAATTATAGTAAGGTTAACAATCATCTGGTGCTTTTCGACTGGGTAGGACTTGAGAATTTCAAGCAGATATTCGATTCAGGAAGCATGATAGGACAGTCCTTCTGGTCAGTATTTGGCTGGACTATAGTGTGGGCAGTATTTGCAACATTTCTTAATTACATATTCGGAATACTTGTTGCACTGCTTATCAACAGAAAGGGTACGAAATTCAAGGCTTTCTGGAGATTTATATTTATACTTTCAATCGCAATTCCACAGTTTGTTTCACTTCTTATTGTCAGAAGCATGCTGGCACAGGATGGAATTATAAATGTTGTTTTAAAGAATGCAGGCTGGATAACAAAATCACTGCCATTCTTTACAAATGCGACTTGGGCAAGAATCACAGTAATCGTGGTCAATCTGTGGATAGGTATTCCATATACTATTCTGCAGGTTACAGGTATATTACAGAATATACCTATGGAACTGTATGAGGCAGCAGATGTAGATGGAGCTAATGGATTTGTCAAGTTCATTAAGATAACAATGCCATATATGTTATTTGTAACGGCACCATATCTTATCACTACATTTACTGCTAATATTAACAACTTTAACATTGTTTATCTGCTGACTAAGGGAGATCCTGTTATGGCAGGTGCAACAGCAGGAAAGACAGACCTTCTGGTAACATGGCTGTACAAGATGACAATAGATTATCAGTATTATAATCTTGGCGCTGTTATCGGTATTATGACATTCATATTCTTAGCGATTGGTTCACTGCTTGTATACAGAAGAACGAAAGCGTATAAAGATGAGGAGGGATTCCAGTGAAAAAGAAAAAGACTATTAAAAATATACTGGCACATACAGTGCTTACAATATTAGCGATAGTGTGGGTAAGTCCTCTTTTCTGGATACTCCTCACAAGCTTCAGGGCTCAGAAGGGTGCTTATACAAGCTCCTTCTTCCCAAAGCAGTATTCACTTGATAATTATGTAAAGCTTTTTACAGATACAGGAATACTTAATTTTCCACGAATGTTTACCAATACACTGATAATAGCAGTATTCTCGTGTATTATATCTACATTTTTTGTTCTGTCAGTTGCTTACTGTATGTCACGGCTTAAGTTTAAGATGAGAAAAGCAATGATGAATATTGCAATGATACTTGGACTTTTCCCTGCATTTATGGCGATGGTTGCTGTATATTATATACTTAAAGCAGTAGGACTTTCAGAAGGAGCAATGATAAGAGTTGCACTTGTGCTTGTATATTCAGCATCATCAGGAATACAGTTTTACATTGCAAAGGGATTCTTTGATACTATCCCTAAGACAATAGATGAGGCTGCTATGATAGATGGAGCAACGAAGTGGCAGGTATTTACCAAGATAACAATACCTCTCAGTAAACCAATTATAGTGTATACAATACTTACATCATTCATAGCACCTTGGGTAGATTTCATATTTGCAAGAGTAATCTGCAGGGCAAATGCGAAGTATTATACCGTAGCAATCGGCTTGTGGCAGATGCTTGAAAAGGAGTATGTTGATGTATGGTACACAAGATTTGCAGCAGGAGCAGTTCTTATATCAATTCCAATTGCAGCCTTGTTTATGATAATGCAAAGATGTTATAATGAAAGCATGACAGGTGCAGTGAAGGGTTAGATATATGAATAGATTAAAGCAAACATTAAAAAAAAGTGTGGCATTTGGTGTCACAGGAATAATGCTTATATTAGCCGGGTGTAAAAGCCCGGCTGGTTTTGCGTCTAATGATAATGAAGAATACAATGCGAGAATGGAAGAAGCGAGAACAACTCCATTCGGGGCTTACCCGGAGACTATAGAATATACACTTGGAAAGATGACAAGTGTTAATAATTCCAATATGCCGGAGAATGACACGTATACAGATAATGCGTACACACGCTATATTAAGTCTGTGATTAATGTGCAGAATGTTGATGCATTTGAAGCAAACGACAGCCAGTATGACACTAACGTTTCTATGGCAATCTCAATGGGAAGCCTGCCGGATATCATGGTTGTATCAAGTCAGGATGAGGTTGAACAGTTAGTGGGAGCAGGACTTATAGAGGACCTTACAGAAAGCTACAATAACTGTATAAGTGACAGAATAAGAAAAATGTATGAAAGCTATGGCGATTCACTTAAGGATATGGTTACATACGATGGAAAGATAATGGCACTGCCGGAGACTAATATAACAGATGGACCTAATCTTGTGTGGTTAAGAAAAGACTGGATGGATAAGCTCGGATTGTCAGAGCCACACACTATTGATGATGTTGTTAATATAGTGAAGCATTTTATATCAGAAGACCCTGGAAATAATGGCGAGGATGCGTCCGGAAAACCTAATACAGTGGGGCTTGCAGTGGATACAGATGTGACAGGTGAATGTGGTTACAGCAGTGAATTTCTGCTGGATATAATATTTGCCTGCTTTGGAGCGTATCCAAAGCAGTGGATAATGAACGATGATGGTGAGATTGTATATGGTTCGGTTACAGATGAGGCAAAAGAAGCACTTTCGTATATAAACAGTCTGTATAATCAGGGGGTTATAGATAATGATTTTCTTCTGAGAACATCAACCAATATATGTGAGCTTATAGAGAATGGTCTGTGTGGCTCGTTTTTTGGACCATGGTGGGCACCGAATAATCCGCTTGCCAATGCAGTAAGCAAAAATCCGGATGCTGACTGGCAGCCATATTTAATAGCAACGGATTCGGATGGAACAACGAGTTATCACAGCCAGAACCCGTGTTACAAATATGTTGTCGTAAGAAAGGGATATGAACATCCTGAGATTGCAGCAAAGATGATAAGCGTTATGTTTGATAAAGTAAGATTTGACTGTACAGACTCAGAAGAATTCAAGAATTACTATCAGCTTAATGTTGAACCTACGGCAAGACCCTTATCAATAAATGTTGATTACAATAATGCACTTTCAATATGTTACAGGAATATAGATGCCACAATTTCAGGAAGAAAGAATCCTGACAGTCTGGAACTTCTTGAGCGTTCATTTTATGATGCATGCAGTGAATATATTAAGAATGCTAACAAAACAAGTACGCAATGGGCAGCGTATATGTCAAGAATTAAGGCATGCAGTCTGATTGCACAGGATAATATAAAGGTAGTTGACTCGCTTTATTTTAAGACCACAGACACAATGAAGAGCCATTGGTGGAGACTTAAGGCTAAAGAAAAAGAGGCATATTTAAAGATTATAAGCGGAGAAGAAGATATATCTTACTTTGATACATTTGTAAAAGAATGGAATGAACAGGGTGGTCAGATTATTACATCAGAAGTCAGTGAGAGTATGAAATAATTGGCTGTGAAAATATAGTAATATATGATACAATCTTAATTAATGTAAATATATTAACTATGGAGGTTTTATTTTGAAAGAGAGAGAAAAATTCGGCTCGCGACTCGGCTTTATCTTAGTGTCTGCCGGTTGTGCGGTGGGACTTGGTAATGTGTGGAAATTCCCATACATATGCGGGGAAAATGGTGGTGCGGCATTCGTGCTTATCTATCTTGTATTTCTTGCAATTCTTGGGTTTCCTATTATGTGTGCGGAGTTCACAGTAGGACGAGGAAGCGGTAAAGGTGCTGCAAGGGCATTTGAAGAACTGGAGACTAAGGGAAGTAAATGGCATCATTTCAAATGGGTATCGGTAGTAGGAAGCTACATATTAATGGCTTTCTATACTATGGTTGCAGGATGGATGCTTTATTATGCATGGCGTGAGGCAAGTGGTTCGTTAGCAGGTTTAGAGCCAGATGAGGTTTCAGGTGCATTTGGAACTATGCTTTCACAGCCTGGTACAATGACAATCTGGATGATTGTTGCAGTTTTACTTTCGTTTGGTGTATGTGTATTAGGATTACAGAAGGGCGTTGAGAAGATTACTAAGGTTATGATGTTACTTCTTCTTATCCTTATTGTGGTACTGGCAGTTCATTCACTTGTACTTCCTAATGCATCAGAAGGTGTTAAATTCTATATGGTGCCTAATCTGGATGCTATTAAATCAAGAGGTTTAGGACCGGTTATATTTGATGCCATGACACATGCATTCTTTACACTTAGTGTAGGCATTGGCGCAATGGAGATATTCGGAAGCTACTTAAAGAAAGACAGAACAATAGGTGGAGAGGCTGTTAATATCATTCTGATTGATACATTTGTTGCTCTTATGGCAGGATTCATAATTATTCCTGCATGCTTTGCATATGGTGTTGCTCCGGGTGCCGGTCCATCACTTTTATTTATAACACTGCCTAACATATTTAATCATATGGCGGGAGGAAGAATATGGGGAACAGCATTCTTTGTATTCATGTCATTTGCAGCATTATCAACTGTAATTGCTGTATTTGAGAACATTATTGCTTTTTATATTGACCTTAAGGGATTTTCAAGGAAAAAGGTTGTTGCAGGTAATGTTATATTCATGATACTGCTTTCACTTCCTGCTGTATTAGGCTTTAACAAGCTTGCAGCTTTCCAGCCTATTGGTCCGGGAAGTTCAATTATGGATCTGGAGGATTTCCTTGTTTCATATAATCTGCTTCCTCTTGGAAGCATGATATTTGTATTATTCTGTACCAAGAAGAACGGCTGGGGCTGGGAAGGCTTCAGAAAAGAAGCTAATGAAGGAAAAGGTCCTAAGCTTCCTGAATGGTTAAGATTCTATATGAGTTATATACTTCCGGCTATTATAGTGGTTGTATACCTTAAGGGTTATTATGATACATTTAAACCAAGGGGAACAGGTTATCTTGTTGGCTGGATGATATTTGCGTGTGTATTGCTTCTTGCAATATTCGGAATTGCTAATTATAAGAAGAAAGATGCGTAATCTATGACTAAGAAAGAACTTGTTTTAGAGGTTATAAGAAGATTAAAGGCAGAATATCCGGATTCGGAGTGCAGTCTTGATTACGATGATGCCTGGAAACTGCTTGTAAGCGTAAGACTTGCGGCACAATGCACTGATGCAAGAGTAAATGTTGTGGTTAAGGGACTGTATGAAAAATATCCTGATATAGCATCACTTGCTGCAGCATCTCCAGAAGAGATTGAAAAGATTATAAGACCTTGCGGTCTTGGAAAAAGCAAGGCAAGGGATATATGTGCATGTATGCGCATGCTTCATGAACAGTATAATGATAAAGTTCCTGACAGCATGGAAGAATTATTAAAGCTTCCTGGAGTTGGAAGGAAGAGTGCCAATCTTATTATGGGTGATGTGTTCGGAAAGCCGGCAATTGTTACAGATACACACTGTATAAGGCTTTGTAACAGAATAGGTCTTGTAAAAGACGAGAAAGAGCCTAAGAAGGTTGAGATGGCATTGTGGAAGATAGTCCCGCCAGAAGAAGGAAGTGGATTATGCCACCGGTTTGTAGACCACGGAAGAGAGGTATGTACGGCGCGTACTACGCCACACTGTGAAAGATGCTGCCTTAATGATATATGTAAGAAAAATGGGATAAAAGTGTGATTGAATATGCATTTTTATTATGGTAGTATTTTATTGTGGTTCATACTAATGAACAAAATGTATGGGAGGGGAACATGGAATTAAAAGAATTAATTAAATACGCAAGAGATAACAGGTGTTCAGATCTGCATATTACTGCAGGAGAAGCGGTTGCGGTAAGAAAATATGGTGAACTTGAGCTTCTTGATATAACACCTTCGATAGAAGAAACAGAAGAGATGATATTCTCAATTCTTGGTGATGAAGATATACAGAATGTTCAGGCAGGAAAAGATATTGACGTGGCATCTACTGATGAGTCTGGTGGACGATTAAGAATTAATATATATCATCAGAGAAGAAATCTTGCAGCAAGTATCCGTCTTCTTGATTCTGTTATACCGTCGTTTGAAGAATTGGGACATTCAGGAAAACTTTTTTCTAAGCTTGTTGAGAAAAGGTCTGGTCTTATTCTTGTAACAGGTCCTACAGGAAGTGGTAAGTCTACAACACTTGCAGCTATGATTGATTATATTAACAACAATATGTCAAGACATATTATAACAGTAGAAGATCCTATAGAGTATGTATATGGGTTTAAGAAATCTATGATACATCAGAGACAGGTAGGAAGAGATGTACCTGATTTTGCGACAGCACTTCGTTCAGCACTTCGTGAAGACCCGGATGTTATTCTTGTAGGAGAGATGAGAGATTATGAGACTATCAATGCAGCAATTACAGCTGCTGAAACAGGACATCTTGTATTATCAACACTTCATACAAGAAGCGCTACACAGACAGTTGAGCGTATAATCAGTGCATGCCCTATTGAGGCACAGTCTGCACTTATAATACAGCTTGCATCTGTATTAACTGGAGTTGTAACACAGACACTTGTACCTCGTGCAGAGCAGGAAGGACGAATTGCTGCAACAGAGATTATGCTTAATAATACAGCAGTATCTAATCTTATTAAAGAGAAGAAGACTAATCAGATTCAGACCGTTCTTCAGTCAAATATGCAGACAGGTATGCACACAATGAACTATTCGCTTGCTAATCTTGTTAAGACAAGAGTTATTTCAAGGGATGTAGCTTTGAAGTTTTCAGAGAATCCAACTGAACTTGCTAAAAGTATATAATAGTAACTTGTAGTGCTATGCAGTTTTAAAACTTTGCGAATAGTGTACAAAATACAGAACAACAAAAAATCATTTGAAAATAAAGCCATTCTACTGTATTATAGGGTTAGATTTATTACGGATAACACTATAGTACGGCTGAAAGGCTTTTTTTATGAAAAGAATTAAATTAGTTAACAGGATTTTTTACTGTATATTTTTATTAGGATTTCTGCTTTTTATGGCTTCAGGATTTATATTCAGCACTGTAGATAAGGTGACACCGGCAGATAAAAGAACGAGTGTCGTAGTTAAACCAGAGGATACAAGATATATTGGAGATGACACAATTGAATATCATGTGAAGATTAGAGCAAGTGCAGGAAATAATAATGCACTGGCATTTGTAAGCAGGCATCAGGAAGTAGAAGTATATGCAGGTGGAAGACTTATATATTATATAAAAGCACATAGGTCTGTATATGGAACAACCACTGGAACTAATTATACGATTGTGAACATTCCACCATATACAACAGATATAATCGTAAGGCTTACTAATGTATATGCTGGTCATAAGATAAGAGGAACAACATTTGAATATGGTGACGAGACAAAACTTATAAAAGAGCTTATTGCGAAATCACTGCCATCAGCAGTACTTAGTTCGTTTATAATAATAGTTGGATTTGCTATGATTATATTATGGATTTTCTGCAGAAAGAAGATTGCACAGACACAAGCACTGTTTTATTTTGGTATATTTGCAATGATTATAGGTGCATGGGCTCTTAATGAGACTGATATTGCAACAATTCTTGTGGAGAACAGGAAGATAGGTTCACTGATAGGGTATGTACTGCTAATGATGATACCTATTCCTTTTATGCAGGCAGAGAAGAATTTTTTCCAGATAGGGAAAAGTGCTGCGAATAATATCTTGTGCGCCATATATGCTGCAACAGCTGTAATACTGCTTGTATGTCATATGACAGGTGTGTGGGAGTTTAAGAACAGCGTGTACATTATACATATGATGCTTGTTATGTCACTTGTATATTTCTGTACAGTTCTTATTAAAAGAGTATGGGTTAAAGGCTTTGACAGGAAAGTAAAGTCTAATATTATAGGTGCGGCTGCACTTGGAATTTCTATGATTGTTGATCTTATTGCATATTATAAGGGAATGCAGCAGACAGATCTTATAGGAAAACTGGGTATTCTTATATTTATTATTGTGCTTGGTTATGAGAGCATATCAGAAGCATTTGAGAAGATTAAAGAAGGCCAGAAGGTGGATTTCTACAAAGAGATGGCTGTAACTGATACTATGACAGGGGTTTATAATCGCTTTGCATTTGAAGAGTGGGAACAGGAAACTTCTGATTATGAAGGGTATTCTATAGTGACATTTGACCTTAATAACATTAAGTGGTGTAATGATAATCTGGGGCATGCAGCAGGAGATGCCTATATACAGGCATCAGCCAGAATTATTAAAGAGATATTTGGCAGACATGGTAAATGTTATCGTATAGGTGGGGATGAATTCTGTACTGTAATTAATCAGAAGCAAAAAAGCTTTGATATTGGAAGACATGTAAAGCAGCTAAGGGAACTTGAAAAGTATACTGAAGAAGAACTTGGAATCAAAGACCTTAATGTGCAGATTGCATGTGGTTATGCTGAATATGATATAAAGACAGATAAGAACTTTGAAGATACAAGAAGCAGAGCAGATAAGAGAATGTATGAAAGTAAGAGAAGATTGAAAAGAGAGTGATATATGGATAAATACGGAATTTTAAAGCATTATTTTGGGTATGATTCATTTCGTCCGGGTCAGGAAAAGTTAGTTGATGCTATTCTTGCAGGGCAGGATGTGTTAGGAATTATGCCTACAGGTGCGGGAAAATCATTATGTTATCAGGTGCCGGCATTGTTAATGTCCGGCATTACTCTTGTTGTATCTCCACTTATATCGCTAATGAAGGATCAGGTTGGAGCACTTAATCAGGCAGGTGTACATGCAGCTTATATTAACAGTTCTCTTACAGATAATCAGATAGCTAAGGCACTCGCATTTGCAAAGCAGGGACGGTATAAAATTATATATGTTGCACCTGAAAGGCTGGAAACCTGGGGCTTTCTTGATTTTGCCACGCATGTAGAGATATCTATGATTACTGTAGATGAAGCTCACTGTATATCACAGTGGGGGCAGGATTTCAGACCAAGTTATCTGAATATATTGTCTTTTGTTAAGAAACTGGCAAGGCGTCCTATAATAAGCGCGTTTACAGCTACAGCGACAAGCAAAGTAAGAGATGATATATTGCAGATTCTTTCACTCGAAAGACCTGTAATACTTACGACAGGTTTTGACAGAAGCAATCTGACATTTAAGGTCAAGCATATTAAGGACAAGGATTCATATATACTTGATTACCTTGTAAGCCACAGACAGGATAGTGGGATTATATACTGTGCTACAAGAAAAAATGTTGAAAAAGTCTATGACATGCTTAATGCTAACGGACTTTCTGTGACTAAGTATCATGCGGGTCTCTCAGCAGAAGAAAGAAAAGAAAATCAGGATTCATTTATATATGATATCAAGCCAGTTGTTGTTGCAACTAATGCATTTGGAATGGGAATTGACAAGTCAAATGTAAGATTTGTAATTCATTATAATATGCCGCAGTGTATAGAGAATTATTATCAGGAGGCTGGACGTGCCGGAAGAGATGGAGAGGATTCAGAATGCGTATTGCTGTATTCTCCGCAGGATATTATGATAAATAAGTTTTTCATAGAACATAGAGAGCCTAATCCTGATATAGATGCAGAAGAACAGGCACGTCTTATGATTCTTGATAAAAGAAGGCTTAATGCAATGGTCGATTACTGCAAGACAACAGGCTGTTTAAGAGAGTATATACTTAAATATTTTGGAGAAAGACCAGACAATCCAAAGGGTGGAAGATACAACTGCCATAACTGTTCTAACTGCGTTATTGATGAGGCAGAACAGGAAGCAGATGAGGCTTATATGTATCCGGGAAACCGTTTCAGTGCACCTGTATCAAGGAATGCTGCAATGGTGGCAGACAGAATGAAGCGTTCTGCCGCTGCTGCAAAGTCAGCATATGCAACGCCCAAGTCAAAGAAGCCGGAGGATGCACTTAATGACAGAGGTGTTATGTTGTTTAACAGACTGCGTGAGTTAAGAAAACAGATAGCTGTTTCAGTAGGTGTTCCGCCATATGTAATATTTTCAGACAGGACGCTTATAGATATGTGTCTTAAAGTTCCGTTTAATGAGGAAGAAATGCTGTCAGTAAGCGGTGTCGGTGAGAATAAATATGAGCGCTATGGCAAGGTGTTTATGGATGAAATATATGATTTTCTCGATGGTATGAAGCAGAATCTGGCAAGATGAGAAAATGTGCTTATGGACATTATTTTGCGAGATGAGATTACAGATGTTAATTGTATGAAATTAATTATATGGCTTCAAATCAGAAGAATGAATGGGAGATATGAATGAAGAATTATAAGATGATAATTACTTATGATGGTACAAGGTATTATGGCTGGGAACATCAGCCGACTACTGATATGACAATTCAGGGAAAGTTAGAATCAGTGCTTTCTGCCATGACAGGAACTGAGGTTGAGGTTATAGGTGCAGGAAGAACAGATGCCGGAGTGCATGCAAAGGGAATGGTAGCTAATGCACATATGGAAACAAAGATGAAGGAAGATGAGATATGCGATTATATGAACAGATATCTTCCAGAAGATATCTGTGTGCAGGAGGTTCGTGTTGCATCTGACAGATTCCACAGCCGTTACAATGCACAAGGGAAAACTTATTGCTATACATGTTATGTTGGGGATAAGAAGCCTGTATTTAACAGAAAATATGTCAATATAATTGAGGGTAAGCTGGATGTTGATGCCATGAAGAGGGCAGCAGACATACTTACTGGAGAACATGATTTTGCATCATTTTGTGGTAATCCCAAGATGAAGAAATCGACAGTCCGTGAGATTTATTCAATAGATGTTTCTTTAAAGGGTTCATTCCTTAATCTTACATATCATGGAGGCGGATTCCTGCAGTACATGGTAAGAATCTTAAGTGGTACACTTCTTGAAGTTGGACAGGGAAAGAGAACACCAGAGAGTATGTATGAACTTTTAGAGGAGAGAAACAGAAGCCTTGCAGGTGCAACTGCGCCGGCGAAGGGACTGTGTCTTCTGAAGGTTGACTACTCGAAGGAGGCTTGATAGACCGGACGCCGTACAGTGACTGTGGGAGAGGCGTGGTGTCGCTTAAATGTATGTTTATATTGCATGCTCTCATGGATTCCTCGCCTAGTGAAAGTAAATAACGCCATCTGCAAAGTTTATTACTATGCATGAAATCAAACGCGCTTCGCTTGAACGAGATTTCATGCACAGACCTTTTGCAGATGGCGTTATTAACATTCACACGGCTCGTCATAAATCGAGCACACAACATAAACATACATTTAAGCGACACCACCCCTCTCCCACAGCACACTGTACGGCTGACTTCTTCTTCACCAAGTAGTCAGCCTCCGGACGAATGCTCGCCTGCGGTATTGCATTCTGAGTGTGTATATGTTTGTTTTGATGGAATTGAACAAAATTTTTCATAACTTTTTGCATATAGTGCAGAAGAAATATGGAATGAACATATGGGAATACCAATAGAGATGTAATATATACTGTACGGCATGTCTGTACTTATTTTGGCTGTTTAGTAGCGGGGTGGTGGCTTTGAGATTGGGAGATGTTATGCAAGACCGATTTATGCCGAACCGTGTGTAAGTTAATGCCGTTATATACAAAAAGTGCTGTGTAAAAATCTCGTTCAAGCGAAGCGCGTTTGATTTTTACACAGCTAAAAGACATTGTATATGACGGCATTTACTTACACTAGGTGCAGGCATCCATGAGGGCTTGTATAACAGCTCCCTATCTCTATGCCCACCTTTGTACTAATTAAAGCACCTTCGACAAGAAATCCTTCAATCGCTCACTCTTAGGATTGCCAAAGAATTCTTCCGGAGCCCCCTCTTCATTGATGACTCCATCATAGAAGAACATGCATCTGTTGGCAACTTCTTTTGCAAATCCCATCTCATGAGTTACGACAATCATTGTCATTCCTGATGCGGCAAGTTCCTTCATAATTGCGAGAACCTCACCAACCATTTCAGGATCAAGTGCGGATGTAGGTTCGTCGAAAAGCATTATCTCAGGATTCATTGCGAGTGCCCTTGCGATAGCAACTCTCTGCTTCTGACCACCACTTAACTGGTTAGGATAAGCATCGGCTTTGTCAGAAAGTCCCACTCTTGCAAGAAGCTCATCAGCTTTCTTATCAGCGTCCTCATTGCTCATAAGTCCCAGCTTAGTAGGAGCAAGTGTTATATTTCTTCTTATAGTCATATTAGGGAAAAGGTTAAAATGCTGGAATACCATTCCTATTTTCTCTCTTAATTCATCCACATTTACGCTTTTATCTGTAAGATCCTGTTCATGGAATAATACATGACCTTCTGTAGGAGTTTCAAGAAGGTTAAGTGAACGTAAAAATGTTGATTTACCGCAGCCGGATGGTCCGATAATTGCAATAACCTCTCCTTTGCGGACTGTTGTATTGATAGATTCTAATACAACATGGTCGCCAAAAGATTTCTTCAGATCTTTAACTTCAAGTATGATTTCGTTAGTATTATCGCTCATTGCTTCTTAACCTCCTCTCAAGTTTCTTAACAAGCTGTGAAAGTCCCATAACCATTACAAGGTAGATGATGGCAACCCCGATAAGTGGAAGCATTGAATCATAAGTTATGCTTCGAATAATATCGCCGCCTCTTGTAAGGTCGTTAAGACCGATGTAACCGCTGATAGATGTTTCCTTTAACAGAACAATGAACTCATTAGCAAGTGCTGGAAGAACATTCTTGAATGCCTGTGGAAGAATAACACTTATCATAGTTGTTTTATAAGAAAGACCAAGACTTCGTGCTGCTTCAAACTGTCCGTTATCAATAGACATAATACCTGAACGGAATATTTCGGCAACATAAGCACCTGAGTTGATACCAAATGCAAGTATCGCAACAATAAGCTTGTCAATATGTACAGAACTGAATATTACATAGTAGATAATAAGCAGCTGTACCATAGTTGGTGTTCCTCTGATTACAGTAAGATAAATGTTACAAATAAAGTTAAGAATCTTCATGTGTCCTGTTTTATCATGGTTAGAACGGACAACTGCAATAAGGAAACCAATAACAACACCCATAAGTGCTGCAAAGAATGCAATAATTACTGTGTTTAACAGACCCTTAAGAAGATAAGTGTATCTTGCTTCTTTGATAAAGTCTGTCTTAAACTTCTCGGCAAAGCTCATGCCTGATGCAGACGCATTGTCGTCACGTACAATAATAACCTGCTTAGAAGTTGTATAAGTAGTTGTGAAATCGATATTTTTCTTACGCTCATCTGTAACTGTTATACCAGCCATACCAAAATCGGCTTTACCAGAAGATACAGCAGTAATAATTGAATCGAATTCCATATCCTCAATCTTTAAATTCATGCCGAGGTAATCAGCAATAGCCTGTGCAATATCAGCGTCAATACCGATAATAGAGCCGCCTTCATAGTACTCGTATGGCTTAAAGTAAGCATTTGTAGCCATAATAAGAGTTCCGTTAGTCCGGCTTACACCTTCTGGAGACTTGTAACCTGAAAATGTAGCATTATCGCCAACATAATCATCAATAAGCTTCTGGATAGTTCCATCTGCCATAAGTACTTCAATAGCTTCATTGAGCTTTGCAGTAAGGGAACTGCCCTTTGCAACACAGATGGCATAATCCTCATTTGCAAATTCTTCTTCGAGAATTGTAAGGTCTGGATTAGTTTTAACAAATGCTAAGGCAGGCTGTTCATCAATAACAACAGCATCAGCTTTACCCTGCTTTAAAGCCTGTATAGCATCAGAACCTTTGTTGTATCTTGATACGGTTGTGCCTGAACCGTCAGTTTCGTAATCACTTACGAGAGTATCACCAGTTGTTCCTAACTGAACACCAATAGTCTTGCCTGCAAGGTCATCTACAGAAAATACTGTGTTCTTAATCTTCTTGCCCTGACATGAAGTAAGAAGAACAGAAGAGAACAAGAGAGTGAGGGCCGCAAAAACCAAAAGGAATCTCGACCTGTACTTTTTAAAATTCATTAGTAACTCCTTTCTATGCGAGCTGTGTATAAAACAGTTCAATATAATATATTTCATTAATTATACACACATAGTGGGGAAATTAGCAATTAAAATATTTGCGATGGAAGAAAATATGTACATGGGAACAGCCGCCAGGCAGGCGTCTGTTCCCACAGATTGAAGTTATCAGTTAGTCTTGTTGCATATGCCATTGCAAGGTCCGGTGCAGGCACCAGAGGAAGTCTGGCTGTTATTGCCATTATTACAAGAGTTCTGGCAGGCTGTGCTGTTAGTATTAAGAGTGTCGGTGCAGTCATTCATGCAAGGCTTCTTGCAGTCTTTCTTTAAGTTACCTTCGCATGAAGGTGGACTTAAATCGAGAGGCTTGATGGCTCTGTCTAAGAGGTTTCCGCAAACAAACTTGATGCAGTCAGATTCTTCACCGGAAACAATGCTTCCCTTAGGCGTTGAGATTCTGCCGGCACTTGTTACGCGGTATCCACAGAAGTAAAGGCTCTGTAAGATGAGAGTAAGACCTACAGTAACCTCATCATCTGTAGTATCAAGACCTAAAAGCTTAGGTATTGCATAGAGGTTGAGTCCCTGGGTTACAATATTGTCAGATGATAAGAAACCTATACTGTTAAGTGCAGGCGTATAAACAGGTGGAGTTGCGTTATTTGAGTTGTAGGAAACTCCGTAAGGAGCGAATATTTCAAGGGTCACAGATGTCGGATTGGTGTCTTCATCATAAGTTGCAGCAGTAGTTGAGTTAGGAAGGTAGACTGCCGTTGGGGTAAGAGTTGCTAATGCCCTGCATGACTCATCATAAAGTGTTACTGCAAATGTTACAGTAAGGTTGGTAAGTTTCACAGAGTAGCAGTTAGGCCTTCCGGCTATCTGGGTGATTTCAACATTTTCATCACCATAAGTGTAGGTTATATCTATAACACTGACTGATGCGTTGGTAGCTGTTGGATAAGTCGTTGAAATATCTGTGCCGACAGCGAATGTGGTACACAGATTAATACCTATCTCGTCATAGATAAGAGGGGCAAGAATACTGAGTTCATCGGGTGAACCGCATATCGGGTTCGTGCACACATCAAAGCAGCCATTAGGCATGTTCTGCACAATATTGCTTACAATGCGGGTAGAACCACATTTGCTGCATTTACATTTAGCCATTATCTTTTCCTTCTTCGTTTCTTTATTACATTATATGTTCTATCTACATTCGCGTGACCATATAATAATGTAAAAACGGGAGTGCCCTTTTATGGCAAATGTATACACAGCAGGCAGCGACAGACGGCTTATAATCTATAGCATATCACGATATATATTTTTGAGAACGGCGTACATAGACGGTATAGAGCGCCCGATAATGCTTGCGTCAGACTTTCTGGACGGACTTTCAGATGTGGTGCTGGGAGACACAATATATTATGCATATCAGAACCAGAACGGAGATATTCTTGTTAAAAATGTGATGAACAACGAAGCACTTTTTCGTGTGAAAAGCAGTGAGAACCCAGATATGCACTGTCCACAGCTTGTAGTAAATAAAGACAGGTTATTGCTGTTTTATATGGTGACAAACCCGCTTACGGACAGACTGTCGCTGCGAGCTGTCTGCCCACTGGAAGAAGGTGACAGTCTTAATATTCCTGTTGATTGTGAAAATGTTGATATGTATGAAGTGTTTGGAATGCAGGGAAAAGCATTTTTGTATGTAGACAGTTTCTACGAAATAACATTAGATGGGAAATTCATTAAATGTCAGGATACAGACATGCTGATGCAGAATGAACAGAAAATATCAGAGTACGAAAACCAGCTTAATACATATATGCAGGAAAACAGACAGGCAATACAGACAATAAGCCAGCTTGAGGCAACAATAGAAAGTGCTAAGGCACAGTATAATGAACTTATGGAGACAGCGATTGCGTATAGGGATGAGGCAATAAAGTGGCGGAGCAAGTTCATATAAATTACTTGAAATCTTCCTCCAGAATTGCGATAATAATACAAATGGAGGAATTATGGATAACAGGAAGTTAAACAGAAGGAATTTATTACTATTATTATTTGTTGTGGCGGCATGTATTATGGGAGGCCGCTCTATATTTGGGTTCTTTGCACTGCTTACAGGATATGAGACTGCGGCAACGGAAGTATCTGCAATTGCAGCTTCTGAGATGTATATGATGTTTCTTTTATTTCTTGTATGTATAATCGGAGGCATTGTTATGAGCTGTCTTAGTAAGGCTAAGGTGAGCAGGACATTTTTCTTAATACGCAATGCTGTGCTGGTTGTGGCACTTGTGCTTGGCAATATGTCTTTTCCTAATATAACAATCATGAGTACGGTTGTTATGTCTAAGTATATAGGCGATGCTGGAATGTATGATTTTGCAATCAGTTCACCACTTCTTGTGTCAGCGTTAAGACAGCCATATCTGTTCTATACATACATGGCAGCAGAGGGACTTATGATTATTCTTGCGTGTGTCACAGTGTATAAGTATATTGTGGACAAGAAAAAGAACAGTAATTATAATAATATGTACATGTAAATGTGTCTGCTGCACTAATAAGGTGTGGCAGACAATTTTTGCGCAGTTAACAGATGCGCTTAATATGCCGGTTTATATGCGGGAGATAATAAAATGAAAGTAATGACACCACATTATTATAAGGATTTCCGATGCATTGCAGGAGCCTGTACAGATACATGCTGTGCCGGGTGGGATGTTGATGTTGATAAGAATTCTTACAAATATTATAAAACAGTTAAAGGTGCTTTTGGAAAGCGCCTGAAGAGTGTAATGGTACCATCACAGGACGGAGAATGTACATTTACACTGAAAGAAGGAGGACGCTGTCCTTTCCTTAATGATGATAATCTGTGTGATTTATATATAGAACTTGGAGAGGATAAGCTGTGTGAAACATGTGCAGAGTTTCCAAGATTTATTAATGATTATGGCAATATAAGAGAGATTGGCATAGCACCCTCGTGTAAGACGGCTGGTGAGCTGATGTTTTCATATAAAGATGAACTTACATTTGATACGGTTGAGGATAACAGCCTTACTCCGGAGCCTAATGATATAGATGCATATACATATATGCATCTTCGGCAGGCAAGAATAGTGGCTTTTGGAATAATATCAGACAGGGATATAAGTATATTTGAGAGGCTGATGCTCTATCTTGATTATGCAAAGCGTATCCAGAAGCATCTTGATGCTGAAAGGGACGAGCTTATAGCTGGTGTTGCAAAGCGGTTCTGTGGAGCTGATTACAGAGAGGAGCTGCTTGACAGACTAAAAAGCCGGGATGAGAAGCTGCATGGCAACAGGCTTATAAAGGGACTGCGGCATTTCTTTGACGATTTTAAAGGAATGGAGGTAATCAATCCCGACTGGAATATTCATGTGGCAAGAGTAAGACAGTTCCTTGACGGGCTGGCGGATGATTCTGAGCTTGTAGCGGCAATGAAAGATTACCATGCGGGAAGCGAAGCATTTGCACATGAATATGAGCAGCTTGCAATGTACTATGTATATAGATATATGCTTGATGCAGTCAATGATTATGATGTGCTGCTTAAAGCCAAGAATGCAGTTATTGGCATACTTGCAGTGGACATTATGGCAGCAGCTAATCATGCGTCCGGATGTATGCCTGATTTTACAATGCGCGTGGATATAGCACATTTGTATTCAAGACAGTTTGAACATTCATATTACAATTATGAAGTTTATAGAGAATATTTTGGCACTAAGAGATGCTATTCGTATGAGTTTCTTATGGATGCTTTAGTGTCACTGAATTAACGGAGGAAGTTTTCTTATGAAAATGATTATGAGATTCCTTAAGGATTACAAGAAGGAATGTGTTCTGGCACCGCTTTTTAAGATGCTCGAAGCAATATTTGAGCTGTTTGTGCCGCTGGTAGTATCATCAGTTATCGATAAGGGTATTGTTAATGCGGATAAGGGATACATTATGCAGATGTGTCTTATGCTTATACTGCTTGCAATCATAGGACTTGTATGTGCCATAACAGCACAGTATTTCAGTGCCAAGGCTGCAGTTGGAGCAGCAACCGGAATGAGACACAGTTTATTTGCACATATCCAGACATTCTCATTCACAGAGATGGATACACTTGGTACATCGACACTTGTAACAAGAATGACAAGTGATATTAACCAGGTACAGAATGGTATTAACATGGTACTGCGACTGTTCCTTCGTTCACCATTTATCGTATTTGGTGCGATGATTATGGCATTCACTATTGATGTGAAGGCAGCACTTGTATTCGTTGCGGCAATCCCGGTACTTGCACTTATCGTATTCGGTATCATGCTTGCAACAAGGCCTATGTACAAGAATGTACAGTCAGGACTTGATAAGATTCTTGGAATAACAAGAGAGAACCTTACCGGTGTGAGAGTTATCAGGGCATTCAATAAGGAACAGGATGAGGTTAAGCGTTTCAAAAACGATAACGAAAGCCTTAACAGATTGCAGAAATTCGTTGGTAAGATATCAGGACTTATGAATCCGCTTACTTATGTTGTTGTAAATGTATCAATAATTGCACTTATCTGGATTGGCGGAGTAAGAGTTAACGCTGGTGCGCTTACACAGGGACAGGTTGTTGCACTTTACAATTATATGTCACAGATATTAGTTGAGCTTATCAAGCTTGCTAATCTTATCATTACAATAACTAAAGCACTTGCATGTGCAGGCAGAATCGAGTCTGTATTCGAGGTAAAATCAGGAATGTCAGATGGTGATGTTAAGAATGTTGATGCTAAAGAAGAGACACCGAGCGTTGAATTTAAAAATGTTTCACTTACCTACAGCGGTTCAGGTGCACCTTCAGTTGAAGGAATTAATTTCAAGGCTATGAAAGGCCAGACAATCGGTGTTATCGGCGGTACAGGTTCAGGTAAATCAAGTCTTGTTAATCTTATCCCGAGACTGTATGACGCTACACAGGGTGAAGTAATTGTCGATGGTGTCAATGTTAAAGAGTACGATATAGAAACCTTAAGAAATAAAGTCGGTATCGTTATGCAGAAAGCAGTACTTTTTAAAGGTACTATAAGAGAGAATATGTGGATGGGAAAGAAGGGTGCTACTGATGAGCAGATAGATGAAGCACTTGAGATTTCACAGTCTAAGGAATTCGTAGATTCTAAGGAAGGCCGTCTTGACTATCCTATTGAACAGGGTGGAAAGAACCTTTCAGGAGGACAGAGACAGAGACTTACAATTGCAAGAGCAATCGTAAGAAAGCCGGATGTGCTTATTCTCGACGACAGTGCATCAGCCCTTGATTTTGCAACTGATGCAGCACTTAGAAAAGCTATAAGGGGAATGAACAATTCTCCTACAGTGTTCATAGTTTCACAGAGAGCGGCATCACTTATGTATGCTGATCTCATTATCGTATTAGATGACGGACAGGTTGCAGGAATGGGAACACATGACGAGCTTCTTGCAAATTGTGAGGTTTATAAGGAGATATATGAATCACAGTTTAAGAAAGCAGATTCAGAAGGGGGTGTAGCATAATGAAGAAGAATAAATCAACATTTGTAAAACTCCTTAAAAGAATTAAGAAGCACAGCTTTTTCATAATATTATCGCTTATTATGGCGGCAGTAACAGTTGCAACAACACTTTATGTGCCAATCCTTGTCGGACGTGGAATTGACTGCATTATCGGTGTGGATAATGTGGATTTTGCAAAGATTGTGAATATACTTATTCAAATCGGAATATTTGTTGGAATTACAGCACTTTCACAGTGGCTTATGAACATATGTAACAACAGAATCACATATGAAGTAACCAGAGACATTAGAAATGAGGCTATAGAGAAAATTCAGGTTCTTCCACTAAAATACATTGACGGACATTCATATGGTGAGATTGTGAGTCGTGTAATTGCTGATGTTGACCAGTTTGCAGATGGTCTGCTTATGGGATTCACACAGTTCTTTACAGGTGTCATGACTATACTTGGAACACTTATATTCATGATTACAATTAATGCTAAGATTACACTTGCAGTTGTTGTTATCACGCCACTTTCATTTATAGTTGCAAGCTTTATTGCCAGGAAGACCTTCAGCATGTTCAAACTTCAGTCTGAGACAAGAGGTGAGCAGACAGCACTTATTGATGAAATGATTGGTGGACAGAAGGTAGTTAAGGCTTACGGCTATGAAGATGAGGCGGTAAGAAAATTTGATGAGATTAATGAAAGACTTCAGAAGTATTCCTTAAAGGCAATCTTCTTCTCATCTATTACTAACCCGTCAACAAGATTCGTAAACAGCCTTGTATATGCGAGCGTTGCGATTGTTGGTGCATTTTCAGCTATCAATGGCGGTATCACAGTTGGCCAGTTATCAAGCTTCTTAAGTTATGCCAACCAGTATACTAAACCTTTTAACGAGATATCAGGCGTTGTCACAGAGCTTCAGAACGCTCTTGCATGTGCAGCCAGAATATTTGAACTTATTGAAGAAGAGTCTGAGATTCCTGATGCTAAAGATGCCAGGATTGTTGAAGAGGTTGACGGAACAGTTGATCTTAATGATGTATGCTTTTCCTATGTACCTGACAGGAAGCTTATTGAGAACTTCAATCTTCATGTCAAGAAGGGACAGAGAATAGCGATTGTCGGACCTACGGGTTGTGGAAAAACAACAGTTATTAATCTTCTTATGAGATTCTATGATGTTAACAGTGGAAGCATTGATGTATCAGGAACTGATATAAGACAGATGACCAGAAAGTCTTTAAGACAGGGTTTTGGTATGGTTCTTCAGGAGACATGGCTCAAGTCAGGAACTATAAGAGAGAATATCGTAATGGGTAAGCCTGATGCTACAGAGGAAGAGATTATTGCAGCAGCCAAGGCAGCACATTCATATGGATTCATCAAGAGAATGTCTAATGGATTCGACACAGTTATAGGCGAGGATGGCGGAAGTCTTTCACAGGGACAGAAGCAGCTTTTATGTATAACAAGAATTATGCTTGCAAAGCCGCCAATGCTTATTCTTGATGAGGCTACATCTTCTATTGATACAAGAACAGAGATAAAGATACAGAATGCATTTGCAAAGCTGATGGAGGGAAGAACAAGCTTTATCGTAGCCCACAGACTTTCAACTATCCAGTCTGCGGATGTTATTCTTGTTATGAAAGACGGACATATTATAGAGCAGGGTAATCATGAAGAATTACTGGCTAAGAACGGATTCTATCACAAGCTGTATTACAGCCAGTTTGATACAGCAGCCCAGAATTAATGTGGAGATATATGTATGTTTATAGAGGCGGAGAATATTAGAAAATCATATGGCAGGAAAACGACAGTGCTTAACGGCGCTTCGTTTCATGCTGCCAGCGGAGAGTATATTGCCATAGTCGGTGCCAACGGCTGTGGCAAATCTACTCTTCTGGAGATACTGGCAGGAAGTCTTAAGGCAGATGGAGGAAGTCTTAAGATAGATGGCACAGATGCATTTGCAGATGCGTTGGTGTTTCAGAAATATATTGGTTTTGTGCCGCAGGAGAATCCACTTATGGAGAAGCTGTCGGCAAGGGATAATCTTAAATTCTGGTACTGTGATACAGGAAGAAACATGGACGCAGACTTAAAGGGCGGTGTTCCTGCAGTGTTAGGAGTGTCAGAATATCTTGACAAACGTGTTGATAAGCTGTCAGGAGGCATGAAGAAGCGTTTAAGCATATGCTGTGCACTGGCTAAGAATCCACCTGTACTTATATTAGATGAGCCGGGCGCTTCACTGGATATTGTGTGTAAACAGGATATTATGAATTATCTGTCTGCTTACACGAAAAGCGGAGGTACGGTCATTATAACAAGCCACGAAGAAGGTGAATTAAGGCTTGCTGACAGAATGTACCTTTTAAAGAATGGTAAGCTTAATGAACTTGACCATCCGGTTACAGGCAATGAACTTTTAGAGATTATTCACAGATAGATTTAATTGGGGGATTAGATGAGAAGGAAACTGGAATTATTAAAATTGCAGATTAAATCCGCATTTTTATCTATACCGAAGATAATTCTGGGTACGATAGTGACGGCAGTGCTTGTTATTGCAATAAGTACATGCGTAGGCATTGCAACGGCACAGGACAGTGACATGAGGATGAAGGTTGCTGTTGTGTATCCTGATTATGATGATACAGAAAACTCTGATTCGGCAGATAATAAGGAGTTTCGATATATTAAGATGGCATTCAATTATGTCAGTGAGATAGACACAATTAAGAATGTCTGTACATTTGAATATACTGACAGACAGAAGGCTATAGATGGTTTAAGAAATAATTATTATGTTATGGCTATTATTGTGCCGGAGAATATGATAAGTGATATTATGTCGGGCGAGAATACACCTGTTGAGGTTGTGTGTCAGTCAGAGGGAGTTAATAATACTTCGATGATATTCCGAGAGATGGTGAGGGCAGGAGGCTCTGACCTTGCAACTGCAGAAGCGGGTATATATACATTTGACGATTTGTTCAATGGTGTGCTTAAGAATTACAGGGGGCTGCGTGGAACACACGAGAATAAGCTTAATGACATATATCTTTCATATGCGCTTAACAGAAGCATATACTTTAAGACAAGGGATATATCGGCTAAAGAAGGTCTGAGTACAGTACAGTTTTATGTATGTACAGCAATTGTAATGCTGCTTTTACTTAGCGCAATAACATGTGCCGGTAATATGAAGAACTATAGCAGGTCGCTTGCAAAGAGTCTTAAAGGTGCGGGAATATCAGCATTTGATACAGGAATTGCAAGAACCACCGGAGTTGGCATTGTGTATATAGTGATATTTGAAGTGCTTTTTATTATAATTAATGTAATGAGGCTGGGGATTCCTGCAATATCAGGTGTTCTGGCGGTTTCGACAGTTGGAGAATTCATTGCTTCCACACTGGGAATTGTGGTGCTTGTGTATGCGGCACTTTCATTTATAAACTGCATATTCTCAGTTGTAGACGACACCGTGTATTCTGTAATCACAGTATCTGTCCTTGGAATGGTGTGCATGTATGCATCCGGATGTATTGTTTCATCAGCATTTCTTGCGCCGGGGGTGCGTGTTGCTGGCATATATCTTCCGACTAACGGCTTATTCACACTTGCATGTCAGATAATCAAGGGAACTGTGGATATCAGTACTATTATGACAAATGTTATGTGGATAATTATATTTCAGGCAGCAGGGGCATTGGCGGTTAAGATAAGGAGAGACAGATAATGAAGAGATTGTTATACTGGCTGTATCTGCTTGTTAAAAGGCAGTTAAAGAATCCTGTGATTGTCGTGGTGCTTATTGCAATGCCTGTTGCAGCGTTAATAATTACGAATACAGCGTCTCTTAAGGAGAAAGAGCCTGTAAGGGTTGGGATAGTGCTTGAAGATGACGATAAGATTGCCATAATGACAAGAGATTATCTTGTGAATGGCGATTATTCAGTTCAATTCTACGAAGCAGAGTCGCAGGAAAAGCTTGAGCAGGATATAATGAATAAATACACAGAGTGTGGCTATGTAGTTGGTACCGGGCTTAAGGATAAGCTTGACAGTGGCAGCTACAGAGACATTATAGAGCTTATCATATGCAGGTCAGATTTTGTCAGCTCAATGACTGATGAGATATTCTTTTCTGCTATGTTTAAGGCATACTCGCCCGAGGTTGCAGTTAATTATGTTGATTCTGTAGACATATTTAAAAAGCATTCAGAAAAGGCAGAGGAAGAGATAAGAAAAGGGTACGAGGAATACATATCCGGAGATGACACATTCAGAATTGATTTTAAGGTGCTAGATGGTGTACAGGATAATGGGACACAGCTTGAAGATAAGACAGGAGAGTTTCCGTTAAGGGCATTACTTATAATTCTTGTATATATAGGCGGACTTTTTGGAATCGTGGAATATTATCTTGATAAGAATTCCGGAACATTTATAACACTGCCTCGTATGTACCGTGTGGCAGGAAAGCCGTTGTATGCATTCATATCATGTGTACTTTTTGCAGTATCAGCAATGTTAACACTTGTGGTGGCAGGACAACTTAAGGGGGCAGCAGATATACTTCATATGGCTGTGTATGTAATAGCAGTTACTTTATTTGCATGGCTTGTGGCAATACCTGTAAGGAGAGCCAATGCAATGATTTCAATAATACCGGTGCTTCTTATAGCGTGTCTTATATTATGTCCGGTATTCATTAACATAACGGCATATGTGCCATTTGCAAAATATATAAGAGCATTGCTGCTTCCGTGGTATATGCTTAAGTAGGAGGATGGGATACGGTGAATAATAAGAAAAAACGTATATTTGACATTATCCAGATTGGATATGCGGGCGATGTTGCAAGCCGTACATTTGATATTGCGATAACTGCTGCAATTATAATCAACCTGTTCATTGCGATATTTGATACATTTGAACAGTCAATTCCGTACCAGCCGGTGTTAGATGTTATAGAGTGGATTACAGTTATCGGCTTTACAATTGAATACATACTGCGTGTATGGACAGCAGAATATCTGTATCCTAATAAATGTACAGGTATTGCGAGAATAAAATACATCTTCTCAGGAAGCGGTATTGTTGACCTTTTATCGTTCCTGCCAAATTATCTGCCTGTATTCTTCCCGGCAGGAGCAGTTGCTTTCCGTATGTTCAGGGTTATAAGAATCCTAAGGATATTCCGTGTCAATTCATATTATGATGCGTTAAATGTTATAACAGAGGTAATAAGGCGAAAAAGGGACCAGATATTATCCTCTGTATTCATCATTGTGATGCTTATCATAGCATCATCACTGTGCATGTACAGTTTAGAGCATGAGGCACAGCCGGAAGTGTTTAAGAATGCATTTTCAGGAATATGGTGGTCGGTATCAACACTTCTTACAGTAGGTTACGGCGATATCTATCCTGTGACAGTGCTTGGAAAAATGTTTAGTATTATCATTACATTTCTTGGCGTCGGAATGGTCGCTATTCCAACAGGTATCTTATCTGCAGGTTTCGTTGAGCAGTACAGCCTTATTAAGAAGTCTACAGATTACCTTATGGAGAAGGAACTTAAGTTTATTAAGCTTATTATAACTAAGGACCACAACTGGAATGAAAAGAAGGTATGTGAGCTTAGTCTTCCGAGAGGACTTATTCTTGCAGCAGTGTTAAGAAATGGTGAGACACTTATGCCAAAGGGAGATATGAAGCTTTTTGAGGGAGATTGTGTTGTAATCGGAGCAAGAGACTGTGATGTTAATGTGGATGTAAACCTAAAACAGGTGGAACTGCGTGAACATCATCCGTGGGTTGGACACAAGATAAAAGAACTTGATATATCAAGGCATACACTTATAGTTATGATAAGACGCGGTGATAATGCAATAGTTCCTAATGGTGATACCTTGATTAAATCAGGTGATATAGTATTCGTGTTCTCAAAGCGTTATATGGCAGATGCACAGACAATAAGCGTATAGATGGTGATTGATTATGATGATATTTGTGACAACTACAGATGCATTAGCAGATGAAAAGTTATATGAAAAGGCTTATTCGCTTATTCCAGAATACAGGAGAGTTAAGGCTGATAAGATGAAAATGCGTGAAAATAAGCTGCAAACCGTGACGGCAGGCCTACTTCTTAATTATGCGGTAGGAAAATGGTCTATAAAAACAGGAGAAAGAGATTATAAAACAGATGAAAATCTATATGAGAAGGTGGATATTATTTCTTTGATTGAAGCGAATAATCCGTACTTTGATTATGAAATAGTATATAATTCGCAAGGAAAACCTTATTTTTTGTCAAATCGTGAAATTTTTTTCAATATTTCACATTCGTCTAATTATGTAGCGTGCGTGATAGGCGACAGACCGGTAGGAATTGATATTGAAAAAGCCTGCAAAGGTAGACAGAATCTGGCAAAACGCTTCTTTGACATATCTGAAGCAGAATGGATTAAAGAGTGCGATAGTGATCAAAGATTCTTCAGAATATGGACATTAAAAGAGGCTTATGGCAAGGCTACAGGTCAAGGTGTGCTTGACATTTTGGACAAAATAGTTTATAGATTAGAGAAAGGGAAAATGAAAGCATATATGTGCGGACTTCCCCAGAATTTCACTATTGTAGAAAAGGAATTTGATGGATTCAGTTTATCGGTAATACAATTGTGAAATCCATATCCGACTATTCATTATACAGTTGAAAAATATTAATAATGGCAGTATAATATAGAATATGTATATCTATGGAAGAGCCTAAGGAGGGTTTATGAGCAGAAATCATTTTAATGAATTAAGTCCATGTGAAGCATTAATTATGAAGCTTATATGGGAAGCACCACAGGATATTCCTGTACAGGAACTTATTGATCAGTTAAGAGACGATTATGGTAAGGATTACGCAAGAACAACAGTTGTTACTTTCGTAGGTAAGTTGAAGGACAAGAGATTTGTTGATACATATCGTAAAGGAAAGGCAGCTTTCATTCATCCACTTCGTTCAGAAGAAGAATATAGAAGACAGCTTTTAAAGGAAGAAGCTGATTTCTGGTTCAACGGAAAGGCTGTTGATATGGTTGCTTCTATCTGTGAATCACAGAAGTTAGAAGATGATGAAATTAAGAGAATTAAGAAGATTCTTAATGGTCTTAATAAGTAATAATTTTATAAGCAAAAGCAATAAAAAACATCACCTGATACGAAAGTCGGATTCGTCAGGTGATGTTTTTTGTTATGCATATATAATATAATTAATGGTTTTTATTCTGATATTCAAGTGCTGCTGTTATGAAGCCTCTGAATAATGGATGTGGACGGTTAGGTCTTGACTTTAACTCTGGATGAGCCTGTGTGGCAATAAACCATGGGTGATTCTTTAATTCTATCATCTCAACAATTCTTCCGTCAGGAGATATTCCTGAAAGCATCATACCATTCTCAGTAAGAACTTTTCTGTAATCATTATTAACTTCATATCTGTGTCTGTGACGTTCATGTATAAGCTCTTCGCCATAGAGTTCATAAGCCTTGCTTGTTTTATCAAGTACACAAGGATAAGAACCAAGTCTTAATGTACCGCCGATATCATCAATGCCTTCCTGGTCTGGCATAAGATGTATAACAGGGTGAGTTGTGTTAGGATTAAGTTCAACACTGTGTGCGTCGTCATAGCCTATAACATTTCTTGCAAATTCAACAATTGAAAGCTGCATTCCCAGGCACAATCCTAAGAATGGAATATTATGTTCTCTGGCATAACGGATAGCTTCAATCTTTCCTTCTGTACCTCTGTCACCGAATCCACCTGGAACTAATATGCCAGATACGTCAGAGAGAAGCTCATCAGCAGTTTCAGGAGTTACAGTTTCTGAATCAATCCATTTGATAGTTACATCACATGAATTATATACACCGCCATGCTTTAATGCTTCAACAACACTGATATAAGCATCATGAAGCTGGATATATTTACCAACTAATGCAACAGTTACCTTCTTAGTAGGATTCTTCCAGGCCTTGCACATTGCTCTCCATTCATCAAGGTCTGGTTCTGGACAGTCAAGGTGTAAACATTCACATGCTACCTGTGCAAGATGTTCTTCTTCCATCGCAAGAGGTGCATCATAAAGAATCTCAACATCTAAGTTCTGAAGTACATGAGACTTAGGTACATTACAGAAAAGTGCTATCTTATCTTTGATACCAGCCTCAAGTGGATGTTCGGTACGGCATACAAGAATATCAGGACGGATTCCCATTCCCTGAAGTTCCTTAACACTTGCCTGAGTTGGCTTAGTCTTCATCTCACCAGATGCTTTAAGATAAGGAATAAGTGTTACATGAATAAGAATTGCGTTCTCATGTCCGACTTCATGCTGGAATTGTCTGATTGCTTCAAGGAAAGGCTGACTTTCGATATCTCCGACAGTACCACCAACTTCTATAATTGCAATCTTAGTTTCATCAGTTGAATAATCTCTGAAAAAACGGCTCTTTATTTCATTAGTAATATGAGGGATTACCTGGACTGTGCCTCCACCGAAATCTCCACGTCGTTCCTTCTGTAATACAGACCAGTATACTTTACCTGTAGTTACATTAGAATTCTTATTAAGGCTTTCATCAATAAATCTTTCATAGTGACCAAGGTCAAGGTCTGTCTCAGCACCATCGTCAGTTACGAAAACTTCTCCGTGCTGGATAGGGTTCATAGTACCTGGATCAATATTAATATAAGGGTCAAACTTCTGCATGGTTACAGAAAAACCACGGGCTTTAAGCAGTCTGCCTAAAGATGCGGCAGTGATACCTTTTCCTAAACCGGAAACAACACCACCTGTTACAAATACATATTTAACAGCCATCTTTTCCTCCAATCTGAATGTGTAATCAAAAAAATATGCAATATTATACAGCCCTGTATTATAAATTTCCATAGTTTAAAGAAAAAAACTAAGAATATAAAGTAAATATAAACATCTTATTAAACACTTAGATTTTGGTTGATTTATATTTTTTCCTTCTTTATAATGAAAACAGACTTATTTGGAAATGCTTAAGATAAGTACAGTATCATATCAGGAGAAGAGTATGGATAATTATAACAACAACGGTTATGACAATGGTTATAATAATAACGATAACCGCAACAATAATCGTAATAACAACAATAATAATAAGAAGCCAAAGAATGTTAACCTTATAATATTCATTATTATAGCGGCAGTTGTAACATTTATCGGACTTACGCTTCTTAGCAATATGTTTAGGAATGCGACATACAAGGAGATAAGCTACGACCAGTTCATGCAGATGATTGATGAAGATAAGGTAAAGAAAGTAGCATTAGAGCAGGACAGAATTCTTATTACACCTGTTGAAGAGGAGAAACAGTCTGGCATAGCAGGAGTTTCATACACATATTATACAGGGTATGTTAATGATGATACTCTTGTACCACTTCTTAAGAGAAAGGGTATTGAGTTTGAAGGATATATTCCAGATTCGAGTTCTTCAATTGTAGAATTTCTGCTTGCATATGTACTGCCATTTTTATTCATATATATAATCTTTGCATTTGTATATAGAAGAATTGCTAAGAATGGTGGAATGATGGGCGGAATGGGCGTTGGAAAGAGCAACGCCAAAGTATATGTCCAGAAAAAGACAGGTGTTACATTCAAGGATGTTGCAGGTCAGGATGAAGCTAAGGAATCACTTACAGAGATTGTTGATTTCTTACATTACCCTGAGAAATATGCCAAGATTGGTGCAAAGCTTCCTAAGGGTGCACTTTTAGTAGGACCTCCTGGAACAGGTAAGACGCTTCTTGCCAAGGCTGTAGCCGGTGAGGCAGATGTACCTTTCTTCTCGCTCGCAGGTTCTGATTTCGTTGAGATGTTCGTAGGTGTTGGCGCATCACGAGTAAGAGACTTGTTCAAGGAAGCAACTAAGCAGGCTCCTTGTATTATATTTATTGATGAGATTGATGCTATTGGTAAGAGCAGAGATTCCAAGTATGGCGGTGGCAATGACGAGCGTGAGCAGACATTGAACCAGTTACTTGCAGAGATGGATGGTTTTGATTCTTCTAAGGGAATATTCATTCTTGCAGCAACTAACAGACCGGAAGTACTTGATAAGGCTTTACTTAGACCAGGTCGTCTCGACAGAAGAATTACCGTTGACAGACCTGATAAGAAGGGAAGAATTGAGACTCTTAAGGTACATTCTAAGGATGTGCTTATGGACGATACAGTTGATTTTGATGAGATTGCAATGGCAACAAGCGGTCTTGTTGGTTCAGACCTTGCCAATATCATTAATGAAGCTGCTATTGCGGCAGTTAAGAATGGAAGAAATGTTGTTACCCAGAAGGACCTTCTTGGTGCTTTTGATACAGTTGTAGCAGGTAAGGAGAAGAAGGAAAGAGTTCTTAGCAAGAAGGAAAAGCAGGTTGTTGCTTACCATGAGATTGGGCATGCCCTTATAAGAGCTATCAAGAATAATTCTGATCCGGTCCAGAAGATTACTATTATACCTCATACTAATGGTTCACTTGGTTATGTGCTTAACTTCCCAGAGGAAGAGAAGCATCTTGAGACTAAGGATGAACTTATGACAGACCTTATATCACTTGTTGGTGGCCGTGCTGCAGAAGAAGTTGTATTTGGTTCAGTTACTAATGGTGCTTATGATGATATCAAGAAAGCAACTAACCTTGCCAAGACAATGATTACAAGATATGGTATGTCAGACAGATTCGGACTTGTTGCATTATCAACAGTTGAAGATGAATATCTTAGCGGAAGAGCATCTATGAACTGTGCACAGGCAACTGAGGCAGAGGTTGATGACGAGGTAAAGAAGCTTATTGCGTCATGTTATGAAGAGGCTAAGCAGATTATAAGAGAGAACAGAGAAGTAATGGATCAGCTTGCAAGATATCTGTATGACCATGAGACTATCACAGGCAAGGAATTCATGAAGATATTCAGAGAGGCAAAGGGAATACCTGAGCCGGTTGATACTTCATTATTCTCAACATCAGAGAAAGTGGCAGAAAGCGTAACATTTAATGAAGATGGAAGCTATTCATCGACAGTTAGTGGTGAGCCGGAAAGCGATATATGGAAGAATATTGGCAGTCATTCAGACGATAATGAATCTGATGATACAGCTAAAGAAAAAGAAGATGATTAATAATAAAGGGGCATATCACATTGTGATATGCCCCTTATATCAACGCTTATTCTTTTCAGATATGTGTGAATGATATCCTGACGAAGTGCTTTCAATAGATTGTGAAGCAACGTCAGCAGCATCTTTAAGAGCGGTCTGTTTAGACTGTTCCTTAGCAGAACTGATTCTGGATTCAATTTTTTTAAGAAAAACATATGTAAGATATTCGCGGGACGGAGTTGGGATAATACATCCATAAATGTAGCGTTCGCCATACAACTGGCTGCGTATGATAAAACATTTAAAATGAAAGTTAAACTGCTTTCCGTTTGCCTGATCTGAAAATGTTATATATGTATTATTATAGTTATATAATAGTTCGTTGCTGGTTGAAAATGAAAGTCCTTTATCACTGACATCAATTAACGTTACTGGAATATCAGCTTCTGTGGTATCTGATGAGATATGTCCCGAAGCCCCGGTTGAAATGCGCTGATTAAATCTTCTGTCGCATTCAGAGGCAATGCTGGCAAAAACATTGGTCGAGATTTTGTAGTAAGCAGATGCGAAACTGGTTGATTTATAAGAGATAGTTTCTATGTTAATATTCTTCCAGACTACACGGTTCTTTGTTGCTGGGTCTATGGTATAAAGATTAAATAAAATATCCTTATAAGAAGAAAAATCTATTACAGCACCTTTTGATGTAAAAGGCGCTATGAGAATGTAGCCATTCTTGGATGCAACAACAGAGGAAGGCATCTCGTAGCTGACATTATCTATGGATATTTCAATTGAAATTGACCCGCCTACGGGAATATCAGATATTAACATAATACAACTCCCTTACATTAATAATTAAATATAGAATATCATAAAATTGCTGATTAATAAACGAAAATATGTTATATTTTTTTACATAGGGAGGAGATGCTATGAGTTTTACACATTTGCATGTGCATACTGAATATTCATTGCTGGATGGCTCCAGTAAGATAAAAGAGATTACTAAACGGGCAAAGGAACTTGGCATGGACAGCCTTGCAATAACTGACCATGGTGTGATGTATGGTGTTATTGAATTTTACGAGGCGGCTAAGAAGGCAGGAATCAAGCCTGTTCTTGGCTGTGAGGTGTATGTAGCTCCGGGGTCAAGGTTTGATAAAGGTGCAGGACAGAGCGAGGATAAATATAATCACCTTGTATTGCTGGCAGAGAATAACACCGGATATCAGAATCTTATGAAGATAGTCTCAAAAGGGTTTACAGAAGGCTTTTACTATAAGCCGAGAGTAGACAAGGAAGTGTTAAGGGAATATCACGAGGGAATTATTGCTACGAGTGCGTGCCTTGCAGGTGAGGTGCAGAGATATCTGTCAAGAGGCATGTATGAGACGGCCAGAGATGCTGCCCTTGAACTTCAGGATATATTCGGAAAGGGAAATTTCTTTCTTGAATTGCAGGATCACGGAATAGCAGAACAGCACTATGTCAATCCACAGCTTATGCGTATGCATAATGAGACCGGAATTGAACTGGTATGTACGAATGATGTTCATTATACTTATGCAGATGATGTAGATGCACATGATATATTATTATGTATACAGACAGGTAAGAAGCTTTCTGATGAAAACAGGATGCGATATGAGGGTGGACAGTTCTATTTAAAGTCAGAGGAAGAGATGGCGGAATTGTTCAAATACGCACCGGAAGCAGTTGAGAACACTCATAAGATAGCAGAAAGATGTAATGTTGAGATAGAATTCGGAGTTACAAAGCTGCCAGCATTTGATGTGCCTGAAGCATATGGAAAGAATTCATGGGTGTATCTTAATGCTTTATGTTATGAGGGATTAAAGAAGAGATATCCGGACAAGACCGCAGATGTATGCATTGAAGATATTATAGAGCAGGCAAAAGCATCAATAGTTGCAGACAGAAAGGATGTTGTTATAAAAAGGGCAGAGGATTCGAATGATATATTCCAGAGACTTTCTTATGAGCTGTCAGTTATCTATTCAATGGGATATGTTGATTATTTTTTGATTGTGTGGGATTACATTAATTATGCTAAGACACATGATATTCCAGTTGGACCCGGACGAGGCTCAGCGGCGGGAAGTCTTGTGTCATACTGTCTTGGAATAACAACACTTGACCCTGTTAAATACAATCTTGTATTCGAACGATTCCTGAATCCTGAGCGTGTATCCATGCCCGATATTGATGTGGACTTTGCACCAGAAGGCAGACAGAAGGTTATCGATTATGTTATAGAAAAATATGGTAAAGAATGTGTGTGCCAGATAATCACATTTGGAACTATGGCAGCAAGAGCTGTTATTAAAGATGTCGGAAGGGTTATGGATCTTCCATATGCGATGGTTGATAACATTGCCAAGATGATACCACAGAAGGTTGGCGTTACGATTGATAGTGCAATGAATGGTGACGCAGACAGGGACATTAAGCCAAATGCTGAGTTTAAGGCATTGTATGAAGCTGATGAGACAGTGAGAGATCTTATAGATAAAGCAAAGAGACTTGAAGGACTGCCAAGGCATGCTTCAGTTCATGCCTCAGGTGTTCTTATCAGTCAGAAGGATGTTGGAGAGTATGTTCCGGTTGCAGTTGGAGCAGATAATGTTAAGGTTACGCAGTTTGAAGGTCCTACTCTGGAACATTTGGGACTGTTAAAATTTGACTTTTTAGGTCTTAGAAACTTAACTGTAATCCAACAGACTGAAAAATGTGAACAGCAGATTGACCCTGCATTTTCGGTGGATAATATACCATATAACGATAAGTCTGTATTTGAATGTATAAGTCAGGGCAAATGTGCAGGTATATTCCAGTTAGAGAGTGGCGGAATGAGAAACTTCATGAAAGAGTTAAAACCGGATTGTTTAGAGGATTTAATTGCCGGTATATCGCTTTACAGACCGGGACCAATGGATTTCATACCACAGTATATTAAAGGAAAAGAGAACGCGGGAAACATAACCTATGAATGCCCGCAGTTAGAGCCAATCTTAGAGCCGACATATGGCTGTATGGTTTATCAGGAGCAGGTTATGCAGATTGTCCGTGACCTTGCCGGATATTCGTGGGGCGGTAGTGATAATGTGCGAAGAGCAATGGCTAAGAAAAAGCTTGATGTAATGGAGCAGGAACGTCAGAATTTCGTATATGGTAATGAGGCTAACGGAGTACCAGGCTGTATTAAGAATGGCATAAATGAACAGACTGCCAATAAGATATATGATGAGATGATGGATTTTGCAAAATACGCATTTAACAAGTCACATGCGGCATGCTATGCGGTTGTGGCATATCAGACAGCATATCTGAAAGTACATTTTCCTGTACAGTATATGGCATGGCTGATATCAAGTGTAACTGATAAAACAAGTAAGGTCGCAGAATATATTCTTGCAGCAAGAGAGATGGGAATTAGTATTCTTCCTGTTGATGTCAATAAATCAGTTGCTGATTTCGGTGTTGAAGGTAAGAATATAAGGTTTGGATTTAATGCGGTAAAGAGTATGGGAAGACCTACAATTACTGCGATTATTGAAGAAAGGACCAATAATGGCGATTTTCACTCCATGCAGGATTTTATTACAAGAATGGCAGGGGCAATTAATAAGAGAACAGTTGAGCATCTTATACTTGCAGGTGCATTTGACACATTTGGTAATACGAGACGGGGCATGATGAATGTCTATGAGAGAATGATTGATAGTGCTGTTAAGCAGAATAAAGATGCTATTTCAGGACAAATGTCACTATTCGATTTCGTAAGTGAAGAGGATAAACAGAGCCTTGAAATGAAAGTGCCTGATATTCAGGAGTTTGAAAAGGAGGATCTGCTTGAACGTGAAAAAGAAGTTCTCGGTGTATATGTAACAGGACATCCGCTGGATGAATATACTGGTATGTGGGAGAAGCATATTTCTGCGAGAAGTACAGATTTTCTTATTGATGAGGAAACCGGACAGGCAAAGCTTATGAACGGTTCAAAGCAGACGATAGGTGGCCTTATAAGTAACATTAAGGTTATTACTACCGGTTCAGGCCAGCAGATGGCGTACCTTACAATAGAAGATTTTGTTGGAAGTGTTGAGGTAATCATGTTTGCAAGAAATTATCAAAAATATAAAAGACTTTTTGACACGACCAACAAAGTATTTGTTACGGGAAGAATACAGGCAGATGCCGACAAACCTGCAAGACTTACGGCAGACAGTGTTGTGAGCTTTGACAGTGTTCCAAGAAGATTGTGGCTCAGGTTTGACAGTCTTGCTGAGTATGAGACACACAGGGATGAGCTTGCTGATATTTTCAAAGAATCGGACGGTAAAGACACAGTCACAATATATTGTGTGGCAGAAAAACAGAGAATAGCGCTTCCACAGAGTCAGTGCGTGAAGGTGACATCAGACCTGCTTTATATTCTTAAGAGTAAATATGGTGAGAAAAATGTTGCTACAACATAAATTTTAATTAACATTGGTAAAAAATTATCAAAAAAAGAAGATTTTTCTTTTATAATGTGGTAACATAAAGCAGAAAATAATATTAAGAGATAAGAAAGGGGAAGTTATGGCAAAGGAAATTAAAACAATCGGCGTATTAACAAGTGGTGGAGATGCTCCAGGCATGAATGCTGCTATCCGTGCAGTTGTAAGAACTGCTTTGAATAAGGGACTTAAGGTCAAGGGTATTCAGAAGGGCTATAACGGACTTCTTAATGATGAGATAATTGATATGGACAAGCGAAGCGTTGCTGATATTATCCAGCGTGGTGGAACAGTCCTCTATACAGCACGATGCATGGAATTCATGACTGAAGAAGGTCAGAAGAGAGGTGCTGAAGTATGCAGAAAGCATGGAATTGACGGTATAGTTGTAATCGGTGGAGATGGTTCTTTCAGAGGTGCACAGAAGCTTGCAGCACAGGGAATTAATACTATCGGACTTCCGGGAACAATTGATCTTGATATTGCATGTACAGATTATACTATTGGATTTGATACTGCTGTTAATACAGCAATGGAAGCTATTGATAAGATAAGAGATACATCTACATCACACGAAAGATGCAGTATTATCGAGGTTATGGGAAGAAATGCAGGATATATAGCATTGTGGTGTGGTATTGCCAATGGTGCAGAGGATATCCTTCTTCCTGAAAGATATGATAATGATGAGCAGACTCTTATTAATCATATTATAGAAGGAAGAAAGAAGGGCAAGAAACACCATCTTATTATTAATGCTGAAGGTATCGGACATTCTACAGGAATGGCAAGAAGAATTGAAGCTGCAACAGGTATTGAGACAAGAGCTACTATTTTAGGATACATGCAGCGTGGTGGTTCACCAACATGTAAGGACAGAATGTATGCGTCTATTATGGGTGCTTATGCTGTTGATCTTCTTGCTGAAGGAAAGAGTAACAGACTTGTAGCATACAAGGATGGTAAGTTTGTTGATTATGATATTGATGAAGCACTTGCCATGACTAAGGATATTAATGATTATGAATTTAATATAAGTGCGTTACTTTCGAAGTAATGCATGGCAGAAAGGTAACCTCATAATGATAACCAGTACGAGCAGTTCACAGGTAAAGCATGTTATATCATTGCTTTCTAAGGCCAGGGAAAGAAAGAAGAAAAAAGAATATGTTGTAGAGGGAGTACGCATGGTATCTGAGGTGCCGGCAGATTTGCTGGTGAAGATATATATGTCTGAAAGATTTCATGGTAACAATCCTGAGTATGTGCATGAGCTGGTTAAGAAGCAGGGGATTTCTTCTGACAGTATTGAGATTGTCGCCGATAATGTATTTGACAGAATGTCACAGACACAGACACCACAGGGGATTATGGCGGTTGTAAGAATGAATGACAGCAGTATTTCAGATATGCTTACCGACAATCCGTTGCTGATTCTTGTTGAGAATCTTCAGGATCCGGGTAATCTGGGAACTATATTAAGGATGGGTGAAGGTGCAGGTGTTACCGGAGTTGTTATGAGTTCTAATACTGTGGATATATATAATCCTAAGACAATAAGGTCAACAATGGGTTCTATATTCAGAGTGCCATTTGTATATGTGCAGGATTTTAGCGATGCAGTTTCACAGTGTCAGAATGCCGGAATTAAGGTATATGCTGCACATCTTGACGGAAAGAATACATATCTTGGTGAAGATTACAGGGAAGGAACCGCATTTCTAATAGGCAATGAGGGGAATGGACTTACAGAGGATATCACTAAGCAGGCAGATACACTTATAAGAATTCCGATGCAGGGAGAGGTTGAATCTCTTAACGCGGCAATAGCATGTACAATTCTTACATACGAAGCTGTCAGACAGAGAAGCGTGTAGATAACCAACTATATATATGGTCATATACTATATTTTGCAAAATGAATTTAATAAACAAACCCGCAAACCCGCTCATAGAGCGGGTTTTAACATATTTGACAAATTACTGTAACTTTGCTATTATATTTCCGTAATAAATTGTAACATTTCTGTAACAATTTATAGGCGAAGCTAAATAAGCCGCCGGAAAGGGAAGTATAATATGAAACTTAGAAGTAGCAAAGCTGCTTGCTATGTGGGAGCTGCAATTGTGTTGTTTATGACACCGGTTCTTCCAGCAGTGGCAACTACCTATGAGAAAACACAGAATACTGACACGGGAATTAAGGTTGCATCTTATTCAGCTAATACAGAAGAGGTTCTTGTGACTGGGTATGAAGAAACAGGAACATACAAGAACAAGGCAGTAGCAATTACTGATCCTTATCTTGATGTTTATGACACTTCTGACGAAGAGACAGCACAGGTTGTTGGAAGATTATATACTAACACACTTGTGGATGTTGATATGGTCGGAAAGGAATGGACTAAAGTTAGTTCAGGAAACTGCGAAGGTTATGTACAGACACAGTGCTTATGTTTTGGAGAAGAAGCAGAGGCTATAGCAGAACAGATTGGAACAGATAATCTTCTTGCAGGATATACAATAGCAGAGATTGAAGCTATTGAAGCAGAAGAAGAGGCTGAAAGACTTGCAGAAGAAGCAAGACTTGAGGCAGAGGCAGAAGCTGAAAGAGCGGCTGCTGCAGCAGAGGAAGCAAGACGACAGAAGATAATTGCTAACACAATATCAGGAACAGATATAACATATAACCCAACTATGAGCGTATCAGATGATGATATATGGCTTATGGCATGTATTATAGACTGGGAGGCTGGATACCAGCCATATGCAGGAAAGCTTGCAGTTGCCAATGTTATTCTTAACAGAGTAAGAAGCGGACATTATCCTGGTACAGTTACAGGGGTTATATATCAGAGATCACAGTTCTCAGGTGTATCAGATGGTGCAGGCAATCCATCAGACAGATTTGCAGCAAGACTTGCAAATGGTCCAAGAAACACAGAATGTATGCAGGCAGCACTTGAGGCATTATCAGGCGTTAATAATATAGGTGGTTATACATCATTCAGGGCATTATATACTGTAGATGTTAACAACTATTCAGATTTTGTAATAATTGGAGATCATATATTCCATTAAGGAATAAAAAGGTGGTGTGGTTTTCTTCCGTACAAACTACGCTACATAATAATAAGCATTGAGCGTGGAAGGCTGTTTAAGTTCTCGTTACGCTGTCAACGTGCATCCATGCACGAGACAGCTCGCGCGTCCGTCCGTGGACGCGCGTACACTTAGGTAGTGACTTTGCTCAATGCTTTTATTATGTGCATAGTTTGCAGTCAGAAAAGCCACACCACCTTTTTTATTGGCAGCCGAAAGGTGAACCAGTCCGGAGAGGTGTAGGAGAGGAAAGTTACTCTGCCATGAATTTGGAGAAGTGTGGAGAAAGGGAGGTTGTGGGGGATGGCGGAAAGCTGACTTTAAACTGAACGCATAATAAAGGTACTGGGCATGTAGAAGGAACGAGTGTACACGCGTCCATGGACGGACGCGTGAGCTGGCACGCACAAGGATGTGCGTTGCCAGCGTTAACGACAGGAGGAGAAACCCCAAACCGCCCAGTGCCTATTATTATGCCGGGAAGTTTAACGGAAGCTCTCCGCCATCTCCCACAACCGACCGTCTTGCCACTACACAAATTAAACAACGCATTTGACGAAGAACTATAATTGCGATAGAATGAACAAAGTTATTAATTATTCAATGTAGGCGAATTTGCCATACAGACAGGAGGATGTCATGGATTTAAAGGGACGCGACTTTTTAACACTCAAGGATTACACACCTGAGGAGATTTTATATTTGATAGACTTAGCAGCAGAGCTTAAGGATAAGAAGAAAAAGGGCATTGTAGAACAGCCACTTATCGGAAAGAATGTTGCACTTATATTCGAGAAGACAAGTACAAGAACACGTTGCTCATTTGAGGTGGCAGCACATGACCTTGGTATGGGTGTTACATATCTTGACCCAACAGGTTCACAGATTGGAAAGAAGGAGAGCATTGCTGATACAGCAAGAGTTCTCTGCACAATGTTTGAAGGAATCGAATACAGAGGATTCGGTCAGGAGATAGTTGAAGACCTTGCAAAATATTCAAGCGTGCCTGTATGGAACGGACTTACTAACGAATACCATCCAACACAGATGCTCGCAGATATGCTTACAATCAAGGAAAAACTTGGCAGATTAAAGGGCGTTAAGTTCGTATACATGGGTGATGCAAGATACAACATGGGTAATTCACTTATGATTGTCTGCGCTAAGTTAGGACTTCATTATACAGCCTGCACAGCTAAGGAATATTTCCCAGACAAGGAACTTGTTGCACAGTGTGAGGAATGGGCAAAGATAAGCGGTGGTTCTGTAACACTTACAGAAGATGTTAAGGCAGGAACTAAGGACGCAGATGTATTATACACAGATGTATGGGTATCAATGGGCGAGCCTGATGAAGTATGGGCTGAAAGAATCAAGGCACTTCTTCCATATCAGGTTAACAAGGCAGTTATGGACAATGCTTCTAAGGAAGCAATATTTATGCACTGTCTTCCTGCATTCCATGACCTTAAGACTAAGATTGGTAAAGAGATTCATGACAAATTCGGTCTTGATGAGATGGAAGTTACTGATGAAGTATTTGAGTCAGAGCAGTCAGTTGTATTCGACGAGGCAGAGAACAGAATGCATACAATCAAGGCTGTAATGGCAGCTACACTTGGAGCTTATAAGTAAATTGGACGTTAGAGTGGCGTGTGTCATGCCGGAAGTCCAGAATCGGGAAGCCGACACGCGGAATTGGACGTTAGAGCAGTGGAAAGACATGTGAAAGTCCAAAATCAGGACGACACAGCATGAAATAGTAATTCACCAGATATTTATTATGGAGGCGTTATGTATTATACAACGAGTGGCGCGTATAGAAAGAGTAAGATGCTCATAGACTATGCCAATATAGCACTCACATTTGCAATAGGAGTGGTATTCATAATTATACTTTTCCTGCGCAGCGGAAGCGGAATATTATTTGCTGTGGAATTCATGCTTGGAGCATTAGTTAACGGACTTACAGCAGCTAAGAATTTCATGAGTGACAGAACGGTGTCAGGAGTTATTCTTACAGTTGTTACGTTAGGACTTCTGCTTATGGCAGTAATAGCATGGCGGGTAATGGTATGAAGACTAAGATTTTAAATGTTTTGAGAAAATCAGATGGATATGTGTCAGGGCAGGCACTGTGCAATATGCTGGGGGTTTCAAGAACGGCTGTCTGGAAGGTGATAAACCAGTTAAAAGAAGAAGGCTATGTTATAGAGGCAGTCCAGAATAAAGGCTATCATATAACACAGTATCCTGATATTCTTACATCAAGCGAGATAATGAGTCAGCTTACCTGTGTGGATACAGGCAATACGACAGGGATTATCCGCGAAGTAGTATATTATGACGAGACAGATTCTACCAACAATGAAGCTAAGAGAGCGGCAGAGAGAGATAATGCAGCTGATGGAACACTTTATATAACAGAGAGCCAGACAGGTGGTCGGGGCAGACGCGGCAGGAATTGGGTTTCTCCTGCAGGAAGTGGGATATGGATGTCACTTCTTTTAAGACCGGATATTGCACCAGTCAATGCGTCAATGCTTACAATAGTGGCAGCCATGGCTGTGCAGGAGGCAATCCACAAGGTTCTTACAGAGGACGGACATGATGCAGAGTGCCGTATAAAGTGGCCTAATGATATAGTTCTTAATAAGAAGAAGGTATGTGGAATATTAACAGAGATGAGTGCTGAGATGGATTACATACATTATGTAGTTATTGGTATGGGAATTAATGTTAATACGACAGAATTTGATGATTCAATCAAGGCAACAGCTTCTTCTCTGTATCTTGAGACTGGCGACCATCTGAAAAGAAGCCGTATAGTAGCCGCATTTTCAGAGAGCTTTGCAAAGTACTATGATACATTTGTTAAGACACAGAATCTGGCTGGGCTTAAAGAAGACTATAATTCAATGCTTGTCAATAAGGGCGGCGACGTCAAGGCAATATATGCTGACAAGGAAATTGTTGGAAAAGCACTTGGAATCAATGATGAGGGCGAACTTATCATTAAGACAGACGAGGGCGAGAAGATTATCAGAACCGGAGAGGTTTCTGTGAGAGGATTATATGGATATGTTTGATGAAAATGTAGTTTTATGTGTATCTAATTCTTATGAGAAGAAATACTATTTTAACCCTGATTTTGATAAGCTTCCGGATGATGTAAAGAACGAGTTAAAGATTATGTGCGTTCTTTTCACAGAGGAAGTTGGTGGAATACTTGATATGGAATTCGATGAGGAAGGCAATCTTTTGTTCAAATCATCAGCAGACGAGGGCGATTTACTGTATGACGAGATAGCATGCGGTATGCTCGTCAAGAAGTATCAGTATGAGAAGAGAGAACTTCTTGAATCACTTGAGATGTTCTTCAAGGTATTCTTCTTAGGCATGGAGTAATTATGAGAATTGGAAATGTTGAGATAAAGAACAATATTGCATTGGCACCGATGGCAGGAGTAACAGACCTGCCATTTCGACTTTTATGCAAGGAGCAGGGCTGCGGGCTTATGTGTACCGAGATGGTCAGTGCCAAGGCTGTGCTGTATAACAATAAGAATACAGAAGACCTGATGAAGACAGTGCCAGAGGAGAGGCCGCTTGCATTGCAGCTTTTTGGTTCAGACCCGGATATCATGGCTGATATAGCGAAGAGACTTTCAGAAAGAGAGTTTGATATAATTGATGTCAATATGGGATGTCCTGTTCCAAAGGTAGTCAATAACGGCGAAGGTTCGGCACTTATGAAGGACCCTGTGCTTGTCGGAAGAATAGTCGAGAAGATGGCTGATGCGCTTGATAAGCCGCTTACAATCAAGATAAGGGCAGGATTTGATGAGAATAGTATAAATGCGCCTGAGATAGCACATGTTATTGAGGAGTCTGGCGGGGCTGCCGTTGCAGTCCATGCAAGAACAAGGCAGCAGTATTATTCAGGACATGCAGACTGGGATATAATAAGACAGGTCAAAGAAGCAGTATCGATTCCAGTTATTGGTAATGGCGATATTAAAAGCGGCGAAGATGCTGTTAATATGATGAAGCATACAGGCTGTGACGGAATAATGATTGGAAGGGCAGCAAGAGGAAATCCATGGATATTCAGACAGGTTTCTGAATATATGAATAATGGTACAATAATTGAACCACCATCCGTTGAAGAAATATGCCAGATGATTAAGAGACATGCCAAAGGACTGTGTGAGATAAAAGGCGAGTTTACAGGAATCCGCGAGATGAGAAAACATTTTGCATGGTATACAGCAGGAATCAAGCATGCAGCAGCATTAAGAAATGAAGCTAACCAGGTTACTAATCTGGAACAGTTTGATGGGCTTGTGGATAGGATACTGGAAGGGTTACATTGACAGACAGGAACTGATAGTTTATAATATTGTGACGCTTGTGGGGTTTTATTCTCTAGTAGAGCAGAAGCATATTAGTGTAGCATATATATATAGAAAGGTGATAAGAACATGGCAGAGAAACAGTTTCTTACTAAAAAGGGGTATGACGAAAGAGTAGCAAGACTTGAGGAGCTTAAGGTTGTCAGAAGAAAGGAAGTTGCCCAGAAGTTAAAGGAAGCAAGAGAGCAGGGCGATTTATCAGAGAACGCTGAGTACGATGCAGCTAAGGATGAGCAGAGAGATATTGAAACAGAAATTGCAGAACTTGAAGCAATTCTTGCTAACTGTGAGGTTATTCAGGATAACGATAAGAATAAAGATGTAGTTAAGATGGAGAGCGTTGTTGTACTTCACGACGTAGAATTTGATGAGGATATCGAGTACACAATCGTTGGTTCATCAGAGGCAGACAGCCTTAATAACAAGATTTCTAATGAGTCACCACTTGGTGCAGCTCTTATTGGAAAGAAGAAGGGTGATACTGTTAAGGTAGAAGCACCTGTTGGAGAGATTGAATATACAGTTGTATCTGTAAAGAACGACTAATTTCTGAGAGAACGACTAATAAAGATATATTTCAGTAACGTATAGAAAAGGAGATACTCATTCATGGGAGATAATAAATCTGCACAGCAGCCTGACGTTAACGAGCAGATTAAGGTTCGTATGGAAAAGTTAAAGAACCTTCAGGACGCAGGAAAGGATCCATTCCAGATAACAAAGTATGATGTAACACATCACACAGATGAAATCAGAGCCATCTATGAAGCACATGAGAAGGAACTTCTTGGTGACAGACCAGCAGTTAATACTGAAGGTTTAGATGAGCAGCAGGCAAGAGAAGCAGTTACTGCTGATTACAATGAGAGAAGAGCTATTATGGATGCTTCTCCAATCAATGTAAGCTTTGCTGGACGTATGATGTTCAAGAGAGTAATGGGAAAGGCATCTTTCTGTAACATTGCTGATCTTAAGGGCAGAATGCAGGCATATATTTCAAGAGATGCAATTGGCGAAGAAGCATATGCAGACTTTAAGAAGTCTGATATCGGTGATATCTTCGGTATCAAGGGATTTATCTTCAGAACTAAGACAGGAGAGATTTCAGTTCACGCTGAGGAGATTACTCTTCTTTCTAAGAGCTTACAGGTACTTCCAGAAAAGTTCCACGGAATCACAGATACTGATATGAGATACCGTCAGAGATATGTTGATTTAATAATGAATCCTGAGGTTAAGGAAACATTTGTAAAGAGATCAAAGATTATCAAGGAAATCAGAAAGTTCCTTGATGGCAGAGACTTCATGGAAGTTGAGACACCAACACTTGTATCTAATGCTGGTGGTGCTGCTGCAAGACCATTTGAGACTCATTACAACGCACTTGACGAGGACGTTAAGCTTCGTATTTCATTAGAGCTTTATCTTAAGAGACTTATCGTTGGTGGTCTTGAGAGAGTTTACGAAATCGGACGAGTATACCGTAACGAGGGTGTTGATACAAGACACAATCCTGAGTTCACACTTATGGAGCTTTATCAGGCATACACAGATTATGAGGGCATGATGGAACTTACTGAGAGTATGTTCAGACACCTTGCTGAGACTGTATGCGGTACAACTAAGATTACTTACAACGGCACTGAGATTGACCTTGGAAAGCCATTCAGAAGACTTACTATGAATGATGCAATTAAGGAATATGCTGGTGTTGATTTTGATACAATTAAGACTGACGAAGAAGCTAAGGCTCTTGCTAAGGAGAGAGGAATTGAGTTCGAGGAGCGTCACACTAAGGGCGACATCATCAACCTTTTCTTTGAGGAGTACTGTGAGGAGAAGTTAATCCAGCCTACATTTATTATGGATCATCCTCTTGCAATATCTCCACTTACTAAGAAGAAGCCATCTGATCCAGAGAAGGTTGAACGTTTCGAGCTTTTCATTAACACATGGGAAATGTGTAATGCGTACTCAGAGCTTAACGACCCAATCGACCAGAGAGAGCGTTTCGCACAGCAGGATAAGAACGCAGAGAACGGCGACGAGGAAGCACAGCACACAGATGAGGACTTCCTTAACGCACTTGCAGTAGGTATGCCACCAACAGGCGGTATTGGTTACGGTATCGACAGACTTGTTATGCTGCTTACAGATTCACCTGCAATCAGAGATGTGCTGCTCTTCCCGACAATGAAGTCTATTGATAAGTAAGAATGCAGGAAAATCAAGGGTTTCAGCACTTGGATGTACTAAAATATATAGTTGGTCAAGGGGTTTTGACCAAGATTTGACCAATTTTTGGCATAGTCAAAAAAAGATTAGTACAGGTTAGTACAGATTGCTTAGTCTGAAAAATTAAAGATTGTATTACTTAGAGGACATTTTCTAAAGAAATTTAGAAGATGTCCTCTTTTTGCGTTATAGGAGCAACTGAAATAGCGAAAGGAGATTAATATGGAGCACACAAAGACATATCAGGAATTTAAGAAGAATGGTAATACAAAATTTGTAAGGTATAGCGAAGGAGCAGAAATGTATCATATGAGCGTATCAAAGTTTATGCAAATGGCTAAGGACGCCAAGGCAATCTATAAGTTAGGTCAGTTAGTACTTGTGAATTTGAAGATGTTTGATGAGTACATTGAGACATTCCACATAGTTGATGATGAATTTTATAAGTAGGTGAAAAGGATGGTAACACAATTACAGCCAGATGTTAGGGCTTACCTACATGGTGCAGAGGTAATAAAAAGATACATAAGGGTCGAAGCGGTAGCTCAGGAATATGGATTAAGTGTTGAAGAAACTGAATATATTGCTAAGGCGGCAGGTTCTTTATACAAGCTTACCCGTATTCATTTAGTAAAAAAGGAAAGGTTTGATGAGTTTATGAAACACATATACAAAGTGCCTGGAACAAATAAACAGATAATTAAAAAGTTTGCGAGAATTGGAGAAGCTTCAATTATATACAGTATTGGCAGACATAGATTTATCGAGTTGGCTAGAGCAGCAGGTGCAACATATAAAATAAATGAGGGAACAGGGGGGACTGTGCTAATTAATTTAGAAATATTTGATAATTATATGGAGCAATTCAGACAACCTGTAAGACCTTTGAAAGAGCCGTTATACGGACAGGAAGAAGGTGAATTGAATGAGTAACTCATATAAGTTCTATTCAGATACAAAAGACATTATGAAAAAATATGTAAATGCTACTGAAGGAGCCATTATTTATGGCATAAGTAAATCAAGGATTATGGTTTTGGCTTCAGAAGCAGGGGCAGTATATAAGGTTGGAAATTCAGCATTGATTAATACAGATATTTTTGAAATGTATTTGGAGAAATTTAAGGAACCAACAAGACCATTGCCCAAACATATTTGGAATAAATTGTCAGGCGAAGATAAAAAAGACCACAATAGTACCTGTTTTGATAAAAAAGACCCGTGATTGTCACTTTCGGCATTATAGAAACTAATGTAATATATGGACATTCCAAGAAAAACTTGGGATGAACAATTTAATAATCAGTTACAGATTTGCAAAGTAGTTTGCACTGCAGGGTATCTGTAGGTAGTAAATTTACGGGGCATGTACCTGGAAGATGAAAGTCACAGCTATCATATTAGTAGTCTGATGGATCGAAAGATGAAGGGTGAGAAGTTGGATGGAAATCTGGAAAAAGGATTCGGCATGTTGCGTAAGGATAATCAACCACAGAGGGCGAGAAGTTTGTCCTTATCCTCAAAAGGCTAAAAGAGGAGATAGTGCTTCTGATAATTCAGAAGGGCGTCGTGAAACACATTTTGTGGCTCGTCTGTAACTCCCGGAGGTGAGAACACCTCTTTGTACACGGGGCGATATAGGAGTCTAGAAGACTGGCGTGTACCTACATGCTTAGCATTAAGCATAGCCATGTAGACTATATCACTTCCAAATTCAAATTTTGTCTATATGGCAACTAATTTGAAGGAGGATAAAGTGATGATGGGATTTAGCATAGCATTTATAATTATTGTTCTTATCATATTGTATTCATTAGCAAGGACAGCAGGTGAGTCGGACAGGATATTGGAAAATATAAGAGAGCAATCACTCCTTGGAAGGGAGGAGAGCTCTGGTGGGAACAGTTGAAAAAAGAGATAAGCATAAGAAACGCAGATTTGTATCTCCAGAAGAAAAGCTTGAAAGAGAATTAAAAGAGTGTATGCATTGTAGATTCTTCTGGGGACATAACAACAGATGTGCCAATGGAACATGTTGTAAACCATCTAAGAAAAAAGAACAGAAGCTTCCAGCGGAATGTGTCGGATGTCCATATTATCAAGGGAATGGTTATTGTTTTCCTTGTATGCGAAAGCTGATAGGAAAGTAGGTGGTTAAGATGTTCAAGTGGCTGTTTAAGAAGAAAGGATGTGCAAAACATATGAATAACAAGTTAGAAGTAATCGGCATTGATCATGGTTGGTCAATGATGAAAACAATTTCTCAGGTATTTGTCACAGGAGTTAAGGAGATTACAACAACTCCGGCACTTTTCGGCGATGTACTTGAGTATGAAGGAAAGTTCTATAAGGTTGGAACTGTGAGGCAGGAAGTAAAGGATACAAAGGTCGAAGATGACAGCTTTTATCTTCTCACTCTTGCAGCAGTTGCTAAGGAACTTAAAAGAAGAGGTCTTGCAGAGGCAAAGGTATTCCTTGCCGTAGGACTACCACTTACAAGGTTTGGAGCAGAGAAGAATGATTTTATCAAGTACCTGACAAAGAATAAGCGTGTAAGCTTCAAATATGAGAATGAGCCGTATTATATTGAAATGGATGATGTGGCAGTATTCCCTCAGTGTTATGCAGCAGTAGTGGACAAGATTCCTACAATGGCAAAGAAAACGCTGATAGTAGATATCGGTAGCTGGACAATCGACATTATGCCGGTAATCAACAAGTCACCGGATGAATCAAAGTGTGTGACGATACCAAAAGGTCTTATTACCTGTATGCGTTCTATCAATGAGCAGTGTGTAAGACAGCTCAACGGGGAAGTTGATGAAACAGAAATCCAGAATATTATGCGATATGGCAGGTCTGATATAGATGATGAATACTTTGCCATTATCAAGGCAGAGATAGAGGATTTTGTTGATAAGGTATATAACTCAATCCGTGAGTTTGGGTATAACTTAAAGACTACACCGATTGTATTTGTCGGTGGCGGGGCAGTTGTGATGAAGAATTTTGGTAGTCATGATGCTAAGAACATTTCCTATAACCTTGATGTAAAGGCAAATGCAAGAGGATATGAGCAGCTTGCCACAATGGGACTTAAAAGCACTAAGCGATTATCATAAGGAGGCAGATGATGGGAAGAAGACTTGAATATGAAGTAAAAACTTCTGTCCGCCTCAACATGAGCAATCCTCAGCATGTGAAAATCAATGATGTGATTCAGAACCTTGATCCGAAGATTTTCAAATCTAAGAACCAGTTCATTATAGATGCGATTCAGTTCTACATTGATAATTATGGAAAAGAAACTTTTGTTATCAAGAAGAAGGAAAAAGAGAGGGCTGAATATATCCGGTCAGAAGATATTGATGACATTAAGGAAGAGGTCATTGAAGCAGCAACCAATGAGGCTAGAAAAGAGGTAATAAAGCTGTTAGGCGGAGTGATATCCGGGATGAATGTTGGTCAGCCGGTAATAATGCAGGCAGCCAATAGTGAAGCACAAGAACCTACAGAAGATGTTATGGACGATGCAGATGTTGCAGGACTTGCAATGGGATGGATGTCGAAAGGAGACTGATTATTATGAGAAGAGTTATGGGAGCCGTAGGAACAGTAATTTTAGAGATACTCAAGTGGATATTGAGGATAATTCTTGGAGCGTTGAAGCTGGTCTTAGGACTTGCCAGAATAATTCTTCTTCTATTCGCTATGGTGGCAAGGATATTTCTTTCATTCGTAAGAATGGGCACATTCTGAGAGGAGGTGAGCGTATGCAGGTAAAGGGTTTATTCTTAAATTACAAGAAAAACAGAAGACTTATGCAGTATTTCTTTAAAATAAGAGAGCTGGTATAATGAAAGGAGTTTAAGATGCACAGAATACGGGACAGTCCTATGTGTCCCGTGCATTACAGATAAATAGTTCACCGCAAGGGTGGATGGCACGGAACACAAAGCCCGTCCCTCTTGCGGAGAAGGGATGGGTGATTACTATGAAGAAGATAAGTATTATCTTATTATCCGCAGTACTGGTCTTTTCAATGGCTGCCTGTAATGGTGGTAAGGAAAAGGCTGATAATCAGACAGAGAAACAGATGGAAAGCGTAAAACCAACTGAAGAAGTAGCAATGGCAACGGAAGCTGTCACAGAGGTCACAACCGAAGCTGGAAGTGAAGAGACAGAGAAAGATATTGCCGAGGTTAAGGATTCAGAAGAGAAGACTGATAAGGAAGATAACCAGTCTGCTGATAATGAAACTGCTTCAAAGCAGAAAGAAAAGTCAGAGCAGGATGACGAGCCGGAACAGAAAGCTCCTGCAAGTGGTAATAAGGAAGCTGGTGGAAATCAGAGTAATGCAGGTAATGGTGGTCAGACTACAGACAGTCCGAAAGACAATGTGAGCAACCCACAGCCTGCATCCGTGGCATACAGTCCACAGAATGTTGTGTCACTTGCAACAGCAAAGTGTCAGGCAGGAGGGATGATTACCACACAGCAGAATTTACAGAATCATTTGAATGACGGCAGTATCACGCAGGAAGAGTACAATGAGTATTATCCTTACGATGGTATGGAAGGCTCTTATTATAGTGTGTTTGTAGAGACAGACCTCAACAAAGCAAGTACCATTGATGGACAGCGGTTATCATCTGAGGATGCAATCGCAGAATATATTGCAAGTATGTTACTTTTGGAAACAGATCCGGTATTCTACATCAGTTATGATGGAGTTTACACGACAGGCGGCACAGACTATTACGAGTTTCGATGTCACAGATAAATAAAAACGAATAGAAGCAGAAGGAAGAAAGATGTAAGCCATAAACTTATGTCTTTCTTTTTTTATGCGTAAATTAAGGAGGAAAGAGCACATGAAACAGAAACTAAAGCGTTTTATGGCAGGATTTATGGCAATGCTCACACTGGTTGGAACACTCTTTACGAATGGAACAACAGCATTTGCAGCCAGTCCGCAGGCAAATATTGCGTTCTGGAATGCGTCAGTCAAAAATTCCGGAGAAGTAAGTGAGCTGAAGCCCGGATATAATCATGGCAAGATTCTGTATTCAATTCTTGACGGAAATTCTGCATATTGTATGAATTTCGGATTAAGAGCAGATGGCGGTCAGCTTATGAACAGCTACGATGATGCGAGCACATCAATGTCAGCACAGCAGAGAAAGCTTTTAAGTTACTGCCTTTATTATGGGTTTAACAGTACACAAAAGGCGGCACCAAGCAACAGTCAGTGCGATGAGTATATCGCAACTCAGGCAATGGTATGGGTTATTGTAGCAGATATCTTTGGAACCGGAAGTGGTGATTCGGCAGCGAGAAAGCTCTGCAACACAGCACCAAGTCCTGATTCTTCATACAGCTATTATGAGAGACTCAGGGACAATATCAGCAGCTCCTACAATGCAACACTTCCAAGTTTTGCATCACGCAGAACCAGTGAGGCACCAACTTATGAGCTGAAGTGGAATGAGGGAAGTCAGAGATTTGAAACAACATTATCTGACAGCAATGGTGTTTTATCGGATTTTGATTTTGGCATCAGCGGATATTCTGTTGATAAGAATGGCAACAGTATTACAATCTCTTCAACGAGCGTGAATACTACAGCTACAACAGGAACATTCACATCCAATGCTGGCAAGGTTGAGACCACATCAAGCTGTGTATTCTGGCTTACAGGAAAGAGCGGATATCAGGAGTTTATTTCTGAAAGACCGACAGCAGATCCTATCAAAGCATATATCAAGGTCAAGACAGAGAATATCGGATATGGTGAGCTTACAAAGACAGATGAGTCAAGCGGAGTGAAGCTTTCCGGTGCAGTCTATGGAATCTATTCTGACAGCGGATGCACAAACAGAGTACAGACCATGACAACAGATGGAAACGGATATGCAAAGTCAGCTGCACTTGTTGCAGGCACTTATTATGTAAAAGAGATTACCGCACCAAAGGGATATGTCCTTTCCGGTAAGGTTCATACACTTACTGTAAAAGCAGGACAGACAACGGGAATCTCTGCAACAGATAAAGAGCAGCTTGGAGCAATCACAATTTATAAAGAGGGTGAGGTGCTTAGTTCATGGAATGGAAGCAATTTCACTTATGAGAAAAAGAAGCTTTCCGGAGCAGCATTCAAGGTAACTGCTGGAGCAGATATCTACAAGGCAGATGGTACTAAGGTTTACAATGCTGGCGATGTAGTGGCAGAAAGCCTTACAACAGGAACTGACGGACAGGTGGTATTATCTGACCTTCATCTTGGAACTTATGTGGTTACAGAGATTAAGAGCATTGAGGGATATACAATCAATACCACACCTCAGACAGTAGCAGTTGAGTATAAGGACCAGACTGTGACAGTACAGTATGAATCAACTACGATTGAGAATACAAGACAGAAAGCGGATGTATCTGTCGTAAAGAAGGACTCTGACACAGAGAACCCTCTTGATGGCGGCAAGTACACACTTTATGCCGGAAATGACATCAAAAACTATGCCGGACAGGTTATTGTGACAAAGGGTACAGCTCTTGAGACAGTAACTACAGGTGAGGACGGAAAGGCAAGCTACAGCGTGGATCTGCCAATCTCTAACGGATATTATATCCAAGAGACACAGGCACCATATGCGTATATCAGAAACAGTAAAGATGTTTACAGCTTCAATTTCAATGTATTACCTGAAACACAGGCAAAGGCATCATTCAGTCACACATTTGTAAATGACAGAACCACAGCAAAGATTCATATCTACAAGGTAGACAAGGAATCAGGCAAGGCAGTTGCCCAGGGAGATGCAAGCCTTGAAGGTGCAGTTTATGGTCTTTATGCGAGAAACGATATCGTGCATCCGGACGGAGCAACAGGAGTTGTATTCAAAACAGGAGATCTTGTAGCAACACTTACAACAGATAAGAATGGCGAAGCAGAGGTCAATAACCTTTACCTTGGAAACTATTATGTGAAAGAAATCACTCCATCAGAGGGGTATCTTTTAGACGAAGAGGAGCACGATGTAGTTTGCGACTATGAGGGAGACCTTGTAGCAGAGGTATCAAGAAGCACAACCTCAGCAGAGCAGGTCATCAAGCAGCCATTCCAGCTTATCAAGGTATCTGACAATGGCGATGATACTGAAGCAGTCTTGTTGGCAGGTGCAGAGTTCACAGCTTATTTGAAATCATCTTTACCTGTAAAGGCAGATGGAAGTTATGACTTTGACAAGGCAACTCCGGTAGTAATCGGGGAAAACGGAGCAACAACAATCACATCCGATGACAAGGGACATGCAGTTTCCATTGCAATTCCTTATGGAACTTATGTGGTAGTAGAGTCAAAGACTCCACATAACATGAAGACAATCAAGCCATTTGAGGTGAAAATCAGCGAGAACCATCCTGACAAGCCTCAGACATGGAGAGTATTCCTTGACAGGGAGTTTACTGCAAAGCTTCGTGTAATCAAGAAGGATTCCGATACAAAGCAGACAGTACTTGTACCAAATGCAGAGTTTAAGATCTTCAATATTGATAAGAC